>ERZ772870.15-NODE-15-length-187304-cov-155.283756_pt1 | contig 187304 bp, 177 predicted proteins | sample MGYA00511376_ERZ772870 | MGnify/ENA primary metagenome ERZ772870 (study PRJEB29015, sample SAMEA2737719) | human gut metagenome | biome: human gut; feature: human-associated habitat; material: faeces | place: China | collected 2012 ... | reverse complement strand
GCTGCAGAATCAGCCACATACATTCCACGTAATCCTTGGCATAACCCCAGTCGCGTAGTGAGTCCAGGTTACCCAGATACAGCTTCTCCTGTTTTCCCTGTGCAATGCGGGCTGCAGCCAGCGTAATTTTACGTGTTACGAAAGTTTCTCCACGGCGTTCCGATTCATGGTTGAACAAGATACCCGAGCAACAATACATATTATAAGCCTCGCGGTATTCCTTTACAATCCAGAAACCATACAGCTTAGCCACTGCATACGGGCTGTAAGGATGGAACGGCGTGTTTTCATTCTGCGGTACTTCTTCCACCTTTCCGTAAAGTTCCGAAGTAGAAGCCTGATAGATGCGACAGGTATCTTTCAGTCCGCACAGACGGACAGCCTCTAACACGCGGAGCACCCCTGTGGCGTCTACATCAGCTGTAAATTCCGGAGAATCAAAACTTACCTGTACGTGACTTTGTGCAGCCAGGTTGTAAATTTCCGTGGGGCGTACCTTGCTTACCACTTGCAGAATACTCATGGAATCCCCCAAATCCGCATAGTGCAAGTGAAATTTCGGTTGTCCTTCCAGATGTGCGATACGTTCGCGGAAGTCTACCGATGAGCGGCGAATAGTACCGTGTACGTCATAACCTTTTTCCAATAAGAATTCGGCCAGGAATGATCCGTCCTGTCCTGTAATACCTGTGATTAGTGCTACTTTTCTTTCCATAATGGTAGAATCAATCAAATAATGTTTTTTGTTTTATGCTTGTGAAAATTCCTTGATACGTTGTTCTTCCGTCAAGCGGCATACTAATAGCCTTCCGTTCTTTTCTGCCACGATGTAACCGTCCAGTCCTTCTAACACCACTTTCTGCTCATCTGCCACGTGTACCACGCAGTTCCGGCATCCAAATAGCTTCACGTTGTTTCCCACGTATGCATTTCCGTTCTCATCCTGCGGCAACAATGTGTGCAGCGAACCCCAGCTGCCCAAGTCGCTCCAGCCGAATTCCGCCGGCAGTACGTCAATTTCTTTCGCCTTTTCCATGACGGCATAGTCAATTGAAATTTTCTCGCAAGTGGGGAAGAGTCGTTTCAGCTCCTCTTGTTCCTTATCCGTAAATAAGGCAGGTTCCAGTTCATCCATCACTCCGGCTATCTGTGGTGCATACATCCGGATGGCCCTGGTAATGGTTTCCACGTTCCATACGAATATACCCGCATTCCAGAAAAAGTTTCCGGCAGCTACATACTTCAGAGCTGTTTCCTTATCAGGCTTTTCCTTGAAAGCCTCCACTTCGTAAATACCTCTGCTGTCAGCCTCACCTTTGGCAGCAATATACCCGTAACCCGTTTCCGGTCGACTGGGCTTGATTCCAAGGGTGACGATGGCAGCTGATTCCGCTGTCTTTTCGAGTGCGGCAGCGATACACCGTGCGAATTCAGCGGTATTTATTACCAGGGCGTCCGAAGGTGTGACCACGATGTTTGCCTTCGGAAACTCCTTCTTGACTTTCCAGCAGGCATACGCTATGCAAGGAGCCGTGTTACGCGCTTCCGGTTCAGCCAAAATATGGTTTTCTGTTAATTCCGGCAACTGCGCCTTCACGATGTCTATGTACTTTTCGCTGGTTACCACCCAGAAATTCTCTATCGGGCAGAGCGGAAGAAAACGCTCTACGGTAAGCTGTATCAGCGATTTACCACATCCCATCACATCAATAAACTGTTTGGGATATTCGGGGGTACTCATAGGCCAGAACCGGCTGCCGATTCCGCCTGCCATAATGACTACATGTGTTTGCATTGTATTGTATATTTGATTATTATTTATTTTGAATTAATTTTCTGTAAAGGGTTTCTATTTCTTTGTTGATTGTATCAATATTGAAAGTTGTTTGGGAAAGAATGATGGATTGTTTTGTAAGATGATTTCTTAATATGTTATCTTTTATCATACGCTCCATTTGAATTGCAAGTTTATTGTAATCTCCTGGCTGGAAGAGTAGGAGGTTTTCCCCATCTTTTGCAATATCAGGAATTCCACCTACTGGAGTGGTAATAACCGGTAATCCGTATGCCCAGGCATCTAATACTGCCATTGGGAAACCTTCTGCATAACTCGGTAAGCAAAAGATAGAAGCTTCTTTAAAAAATTTGTCTTTGTCTTTTCCGCTTATCCACCCTAAAAACTGAGTCTGTGAATCTATGCCTAATTCTTTTGCCAGTTTTGTCCCGTTTTCAATTTCTCCATTTCCGGCAAAAACAATTTTCCAGTCAGGATATTGAGATGCTATTTTAGCAAAGGCTTTAATCATGTCTGTATATCCTTTTCTTGCGTTTACAGTTCCAGCATACAAAATGATGTTTTGCTTTATGTATTTTTCAGGGAGAATTTCAGTCGTACAAGGATTATAAATGACTTGTATTTTGTTTCCTAAATGGAAAGTGTCATTTACATATTTTTCCCATAGCTGTGATAATACAATTACTTTATCTGCATGTTCGAAAAGATATTTGTATACTTTTTGATATTTCCCATTGATAGTTGTTCCGGGAGAGAATGCATGAAAATGTACAATTACTTTTTTCTTCCATAATTTAGACCACCACATAAAAAGGCACTTCCGGATAGCTGATGGAGGTTCACTTGTGTGAATGTGGACGATATCATAAAAAGGAAGATTCAGTATAAATAGAATCCATCCTTTGCAGAAGTATAATAGTTTTAAGAAGCCACCTTTATCAATATGTGTTTCTATCCATTTACAGTGAAACTTTTTCCATTGTTCACCTTTTTGGTGAGCTTTTATGACGGAAGTAATTCCACCTCGTGTTTTGTGTGAAGTAGCTATTATGAGAACTCGTGAGGTATGCATCGCATTAAAGTTTTAGTTGACTATGAGACCGATTAAAGACAGCAAGTAGAAATTTTAGTGTTTATGTTATTGATTATTTCTTTAATTTATACATTAAATATATGCTATAGTAACAGTTATATTTTATTAATAGTAGCATCAAAAGATGTATCTTTGCCATTTTAAAAATGGGATAAGTTTGCCAAATTTCTTTCCAAATTTTATCTGTGCAAATTTCTGATACAATTTGTTTTTTTTCTTTTAGGGGTAATGTACTATTAGTAATATTGCCAATGTAGGATCTGCAATAACCAATAAACATTCTGTCAATTCGTTGTTTAGCTTCTTGTGGTAAATGATAATATGCTGTTTGTTTATAAAGAAGATACTCTCTTATTGATTTGAAGAATTTAAATCTATCAATTCGAATTCGTTTAGATAAAGAATTTGTATTTTTATAGTAATAGTAATAAGATTGTGGCAAAGTGACTATGCTGGAGGAATGACATAAGATATCTAAGTTCCAAATAAGATCTTCACTAATAAGTTCTCTTTCACTGACAAATCTTAAGTTATTTTTATCAATAATCTCTTTGCGGTAAAGTACAATTTTGGCAGACATCGCGATATGTCTCTCTATGGAATCAGATGGTTTTGAAGCTATCATATCCATTGCAAAATTGGAGATATCATTTCTTTCTTTGATTATTTGAAGGCATGGGTAAGAGTTCATTGGACAGACTGTTCCGTTTTGATCAACTGTTTTGATACCTGAGAAAACAGCATCGGCATTATATTGTACAGCCGTGTTGTACATCGTTTCGTACATCTCAGAATCTACATAATCGTCGCTATCACAAAATGCTATATATTCACCTATTGCAACTTCGATACCACTATTACAAGCCATCCCTAGTCCTGCATTTTTTTTATGTATGACTTTTATGTTGGGATACTGCTTAGCATATTGGTCACAAATAGCTGGACAATTGTCTGGAGACTCATCATCAACCATGATAATCTCAATTTCTTTTAGGGTTTGTTTAAGAAGAGACTCCATGGTACGATTTAAATATAACTCGACATTATATATTGGAACTACTACTGATACTTTGATTTTTTCCATAAATCATCGAATTTTGATACCTAATAACCTTTTTATTTTGGTAGCATAATAGCCTTTTTGCATCTTTAATTTATCTATCCAAGACATCCATGTGGCAGAATAATGGTGAATTGTATATGTATTTTCTGTTATTTCTAATTTATTCGAAAGAAATTCCATTGGACAGAAATATTCCCATGGGTAGATTGTAATACCTCCACAATTGTATGGCTCACTAGCAGATGGTTTTAGTCCATATTTTTTTAGTACGTTACTTGTAATAGGCACAATAGGGATTTGTTCCATATGTCCATCAGGAAAGATATAGTGAGTGTTTTCATAAAATGACATGATTTCTTTTATAATAGGATTATGAGGCTCTACTGCAAATCCAAGGCCAGGGTTTACCATATCATCTGCCAGTGGGGTATTTTTATGTTTCTCAATAGCCATCCAAGGGCCTTTTTTTATTAAGTCATCCATATTCCTGATAACTTCTACGTCAGTATCAAAATAAATACCTCCATTTTCATAGAGGATTTTTAATCGTGCATAGTCGCTGACATAGGCATATTTTTTTACTTCATATGCTTCTTTACTAAAAGGGATGCAGTTTATGTCGTAATTGCTTTCATTCCATTCTTTTATTTCGTACTCTGGTAAGTATTTTTTCCAGCTATTAATATATCGCTTATATTCGGAAGGAATGGGTTTATTACCGAACCAACAATAATGAATAATTAAAGGTATCATGTGTTTTTATATGTTTTTTTGATTGTCTTATGTCTATGTTTAATGGCAACCATGCAAATAGCCCAAAATAAATAAATTATATATGCATTGAAATATGGAATGTTATTATACCATGCTATAATAAATGTAAAAGCGGAGGATAAAAGTCCTAATGAACTCCAATATTTGATTTCTGTATCTTTTGTACTTTTATAAAAAGAAAAGAATTTAATTGATAGAAAGAGTAAGGTTAATATCCATAAAATAAAACCAATCCATCCATATTCTACCAATAACCATGAGGGCGTGAACCAATTATAAGAAGTTATTTTACTGTAAGTTTGATTAATCCAAGTTCCAAATTTATCAGATGTATTGCCACTACCAATTCCAAATCCTGTCAATATATGTACAGGGTCTTTTAATATAAGAGATGTTGCTTTCTCGATACAAGTATTTCTGTTGAAGCTATAATCTGCGGCTTCCTCAGAAAGGTTATAAGCATGTGTGGTTTCTTCTTGTATGTCTTCAATATTAAAGACTTTATTGATATACTCGTCTCCATACATTAATGACATTGTGATTTTCATTGCAGGTACTAAACAGAGAAATGCGATTGTAAGAACTATTATATGTTTAAAATTAAATTTCGTTGTAAGTACATAAGTCCCATATATAGCAAGTGGTATTGTGAAATACATAATCTTTATTTCTGCTGACATAGCTACAAACATTTCTATTGCAATAAATAAAAGGAACTTATTTAACTTAATTCTTTTTTCGAAATAGTCTTTAGAAAAAATAAACGCAGAAATAAGATAGAATACAAATATTTCGCCATTGTTAAGGAATGTTCCTCCAATAAAATCTGCATATTTATGTTCTATGAAATATTGATAAATAATAATAATTGTATTAATCCAAAAGAAAGAAACTAATATCTTTTTGACTTTAATAGTGTCATAGATATTAAAGTACCTGTTAATCAAGATGAAAAATAAAAAATATCGTATAATCATACGTAATCCCCACAAAATAGATAAAGGGGGCATTAAATTAATAAATGCTATGATTGTACTGAAAATCAATAATATTGATAGGGTAGTAACAATTGGCGTGCCTATTATTTTTCTTATGCCTTTAAAATTAGGTTGCATAAAGGCAAGTAAGAATATGATTATATCTGAGATGAATGGAAGATATTGGTTTTTGATTAAATATTGTTGAAGAAGCCCATTCAATAGAATTATATAAATTACGATGTATAATAATTGTTTAGGTTTCATGATTTAGTTTTTTATTCTACCACCTATTAATATGTTTAACAAGTTTGGGGTATATTTTTTCATTATATAGAATATAAAGATACACTCTATAATTTTTGCTATGAACAAGAATTCATAGCATAAGAAATGTCCTATATATGGAATCGTATCTAAGAAATATCCTATTTCTTTATTTAATATCCATAAAATCAAAGTATTGCCAAAAGCGTAAATGAAAAAACTTGTTTCTCCAAGTGATATAAGTTTATCAACAATCTTATTCCTATTATTGATTAATATATATGAAAGTATGAATACAAATGCGACTCCAGAAATAAATACAAAAATGGATAACTTTTGGCTAACTTCTTCTATGGCATACAATTTTAATGTTTGCTGGATTATTGCTAATATAGGCCAAGAAAATAGCCAAATTTTGGGGCGTTTTTTTAGCCATATAAAAATATTAATATTATTGATACTAAAGAATGCTCCACTATAAAAGAACGTAATAGCTGTAAGGCTGAATCCTGGAATTGGAATTCCTAACTTGAGAAAATTAATTAGGAGGAGTATAGGAAAAATCCACCATTTGAGATGTTTTATAATAGGATAAATTATGATAGAGCATATCATCATTATAATTAAATCTCTCATAAACCATAAGACTCCTGCAGCTGGTGATATGATAACTGGATATTTATAGTTTAAGATGGAAGTTGTTTGTATACCTTCTCCATGTGCCCAAAAGATTTCTGTTAGACTCCATGGTTCTATTGATTCTTTCTTTATATATTGATAAAAATAGATAAAAACAATAGCGATTAAATTCCAAATAATATAAGGTATAATTAAGGTTGCAACTTTCTTCTTTAATTTATTTGTATATGTGTTGAAGTTAAATACATTTTTCCCAATGAAAAATAAATAACCAGATATAAAGAAAAATGTGGGGACAGCCAATTGTACTATAGGGGTATTGATATAGTTAGCTAAATAGTATGTAAAATTTTCTGGTCCACAAGTGATACCTGTATGTAATAGTACAATTAATGACGCTAGGGGAAAACGCATGAAGTTAAGTGCTTTACTTTCTATGCTATTTTTTTCTATATTCATTTTTCAATAATACCTTTTATGTTAATAAGAATATTACTATAACTTTCTATTGGTTTATTTAAAGTCCAAAATCCTTTTTCCCAATATAAATTAGTTTTAAGCCAAGGAGTTTTTTTAAAAAATAGGAAGTGTAGGTAAGGAAGTTCTGTTTGTGAAGGGGTTATAATTTTATTTGTGATACTATTATAACTCCAATTTTGATGTTCCTTAGGTTGCGGACTTGTCCAATATTCATGTAAAAGTATCCTTTTGTGGAATATTGGATTAAAGGTATCTAGAACTTTGAAATAATGAATTCCAAAAGGCTTGAATAAATATTTATGAATACGTCTGATTGTTTTAATATAAGGACATACTAAATCAGACCATTCTCCTTCATCAATTGACATTGCTTGTTCGTTAGTTATCTTTTGCTTCCAGTTCTTGATTTTAAAGCAAAGTTTTCGATAGTATTCATTGTTTCGACAGAAACAACAATGCCCGGCAATGTGATAGTTGTGTGTTGTAATTACATCATATTTATTGAGGATTGTATCATTTATAATTATTCCTAGGTTTCCATAAACAAGATCTAAATCACCCATCCCCCAAAAATCATACTCCTTTAATTCTTGTTCATGTATAATTCCTATGAATGGCTTTAAATCCGTTAATTTATATGGTTGGCTACAATGAAAGTCTATCTTTAGTTTTTCGCTTATTAGATTACAATATTCATTGTAACTACATTGATGAAATATGGTATTTTTATATTGATGCTTAGGTAATGGACAGTCTGTGTAAAAGATAAAATCTACCATTGGATTTTTCCCGCAGCTATAAAAATATAACTCTATCCATTCTGGCCATTTCCCAAAATATGGAATTATTTGAGCGACTTTATAAGGTTTATTTGTTCTCATAGATTTAATTAGTTGGCTAATTTTATAGCATTTACTGAATGTCCCTCATTATTACGAGAAATAAAAAGGTATAAATATTTTAGTTTGTATATTGAATCCTTCTTGTTTTTATTAAGCGTCTTTGATAATTTCTTTTAGTTTATTTTCTAATTGTTCGTAATATCCCCAAATAACATCTTCTGCTCCTGATATAAATCGTGGTTGACATGCAAACTCCATGTATTTTTTTTCATCGGAATTAAGTTCTTGGATTAAGTTAAGTGCTTGGGTATTTTCTTTTCCCATTTCAATGAAAATGATAGCATCTTGGTTAAGAACATTTGGCTCTGGGTGGTTATCGCTGCCATGATATATGGGAATACATCCAGAAAATATTGCTTCAAATAATTTTTCTGTTACATAGCCATTATAATTTGTGTTTTCTGGAGTTATGTTGAATCGATAGTGTTTGAGGTATTCTAGTTTATCATCATTATAAAGTGTCTTTAAATCGTCATTGTTGTGAAATAATCGTCCGTCACAATGAACTTGGCCGATTGTTGACATTTGCTCATAAATTAATTTTCTTCCGATATCATCATGACTTGACAAAAATGCTGCAAAATTTCGGTTTATGTAACTATGATTTTCAGGGGCATTCATTTGGGAAATCTTCCGTTTTATATCATTAAATGTATCTGTTGGGCTAAAGATACTCCATGTTAACCAAAATGGTATGCGTAGATATTGTGGATGTGTTATGTAATCAAATCCTATTGACAAGTTAATTTGAGAGTCATCAATAAACTGGTGAATCCAGTTATTCATACCTGGTTTATGTAGATTTTCGCGTGCTTGAAATATTCGAATATCACTATTATCAAATATTCTAAGCCACATGGGGGCGAAAATACTATATATTCCAATCTTGATTTTAGGTTTACCTTGTAATAATCCTCTTTTCTCAATAAAGTCAATATACCACATATCTTGGGGCCAAAAATTGCACCAATTATACATATGAATTTGGTGTCCTTTAGTTGCATTGGCTGCTATTCTTCTGCGTTCAAGTATTTTTGCCCAATACTTATACTTATTATGAATCCTTTTTAACATTATATTGGTAATTGATTATATCCTAAAGTTCTAAATATTTTTCTGATAACTCGCTTTGTAATACTTTTGGTATGTATTAAATCTTGTGTAAAAGAAGTGAAATCTGACTCATGCTTTTTATATTGTTTATAGAATAAATTACGTAATTCATGTACTTTAGCGGATTCGTGCCATGACTTGTTGGACTCTAAAGCCTTGTTTATATTGATTTCTTTAGAATTCATATTGATGTTTTTTACTAACTCAAGTCCTTTATTTGTATTAATAAGTACTAATGACGTTCCTTTATTATCATCCAAATCAATATTAAAATTATTAACTCCCCAGAAATCTGCAATAGTAATATCACTATGTGACCTTCCACTTTTTGCTGGGCATTGATAACATGAAGGGCGTAGACATATATTATTAAGGAATGCAATCATATAGCCATTAGCATTATTTGTAGATGAAATTGGAGTAGAGGATTTAAATTGAAATGTTAATTGAAAGTCTCTCCAACCATAAGTTTTATCTCTAAAATTAATATCTTTAAGCTTAGAGGATGTGTTTGTTGTACCGAAAATCTGATTTTTAATATACCATCTCCAAATGCCTGGGCTTGGAACTCCATGACAGATAAAATCTACAGTTGTTAAATTTAAATATTCTTTTTGTAAAAAGCATTTTAAGCCAGCTATTTGACAGGGAGTTCCACTGAATAAGACCTTTTTACCTTCTTTTAGAAGGTATTCTGTTTTTTTATATGAATTTTCTATTTTACTCTGTACATATTTACTTCCTCTGAATTTACATAAATCTTCTATTGTTATACCTTCTTCGTGGTGTACTTCCCAATTTTTGTCAAATGCAGCACCAAAAACCATTCCCTCATTGGCTATAATTTTTTCTGCTAATAGCGTAAAGATTCCACCAGAACTACTTTTGAGCCTTATTCCTTCATCTGTATTGATTGCAGCTAATGCTATAATTGGCTTTTTGTTCTCCTTTTTGTTTAAAATAGGACATACTTTCTCGCAAAGATGACAATCTACGCAAAGTAATTTATTAACGTTAGGGTATAAGAATCCTTCATTATCTTCTTCTAAAGAAATGCATTGTTTTGGACATCTTTGTATGCAAGCTGCACATCCACAACAATTGTGTTTATCTTTTATTTCAATCATTGTATAGGGCGTTTTTTAAAAAATCAAGAGATTTCTTCGTTTGTATATCCTTAATATAATTAATTTTATTCCAATCTATTGGACGTTCCCATTCAATGGTGTTTAAATCTTCTTGAGTTGAAATGAATCTATCATTGCACTCAAATAGTTGCAATATATTTTTAAGTCGTGAGTTTCCTCTTGCTTCGTTTTCAAATACCCAAAATGGTTTATTGAAGATGATACTGAAAACTATAGCATGAAAAGAATCAGTCATAACAAAATTAGCATCTCTAAATCCTGCAATCCAATCTTCTATGGGATACCCTTGAGCTCCTTTAATGGTATTGGAATTAGTTTTAGGGTTAATTACAGAATAAGATTGTAAATTCCTTTTTTTGCAGAATTCATTAATTATGTGAGCTTTTTTCTCATTATTGTTGAGTATGTATGTTAATACTCCTTTCCTATACGGTACTTGTTTGGTTATATTTAGATAATGTTCTTTGGATAAAAGAAGAGTAGGGTCAAGTACAACAATAGGGGTAATATTTAACTTTATGTTTTTTTCAAGAAGTTTTATTCCATCTTTTTCACGTACTGAAATAGCTTTAAATGTATTGAGTTGATTTTCAATAAAATCTGTTTGTTCTTTAGTAAACTCCCAAATGTCTGAACCAAAAGATGGTGCGTAAGCTATTTTAATTGCATTTTTTTGTGCAAATCCTAAAAAAGCATCATTAACAGAACGGGAATAGCTTCCTCTCCAAATCTGGTCAGATCCTGTGATATAGGCTTGAATATTATGTTTTTTACAATAACTTCGGATATCGTCTGTACTTCTTAAGACAGGAGAAATTGTTTTTATATATTTTCGTGTGAATAGTCGAAAATATTTTGTTTTGTAGAATAATCCAGAATTTGTTTGTTTTTCAAATGTATAAATAATATTCTCTAAGCCTATATGCTCACATATACTTTTGAAAGAATCAATAATCTTTTTTAAAGAAGATTGTTTCCCTTTTTCTCTTTGGAGGTAATATACTTCATGTCCTAATTCTCTGAGTATCTCCATTAAGGCATAACACTGTAGATATCCTCCATAATTATATGATAATGGTAAAGATATTATGGCAATTCTCATATTCTGATTATTTATTCGCAGGCTATTGATATTCTAATTTGGTGCTTCGTTGGGATTTATGTATAGTTTGTTAGTTTTTATGACTCCCAAGTTTATAGTATTTCTAGTGAAGTAAATTGTATTTAGATATTTATTTTCTCAAATTATAGACATCATTGTAACAATGCATTCTACTGGCAATAAAGGCTTCATCAGAAAATTTCTGTTTTACATGTTGATAGGCTGCGTTAGAAAACCTTTGTAATTTTTTATGGTTGTTTAGTAGTTCATTTATTCTTTCAGCAAATATGATAGGGTCATCAGTGATGAAGCAATTCTCACCATCTTTAAATCCTAATCCTTCAGCTCCGACTGTACATGAAACGAATGGAACTCCATTATTGGCTGCTTCTAGTATTTTCATTCGAATTCCACTGCCTTCAAGAATGGGAACTATCATGATTTTTTTTTGGATAGCTGATATTAAATTATCGACGAATCCTTCAAAACATATGTTTTTATATGTTTGTGTCCAATTGGAAATTGTACTCTGTTTCCAAGTTCCTATTATATGGAGTGTAGTATTGGGATGTTGGATTAATATTTTTTCCCAAACATTATTGAGAAACCATTGTAAACCGTGACGGTTAGGAATATGAGATTCAGGACCTACAAAAGCTAAATCTATATTTTTCAACATTTCATAATTAATTTGTTGTGATTCTCTCAGTTGTGTCTTTGCAAATGATGCATATATAGGAGCTGAAACTCCATCTTTGATAAGACGGTTTTTATCACTGTCTGATAAAGTTATTACAGCGTCATATGAATTCATCATAGCAAGTTCCCTGTTCTTTTCTATACCCCAATGCATTATTTCCATTCTATTTGCATTCTTGGGTAGTCTTTGCTTGTTTACAACGTATTGGATTTCATGCTGTATAAAGACTTTTTTTACAGGTTCGATAATGCCTTCTGCCCAAAATAATGAATATCCAAACTCGAATTGTACTATGTCTATTTTATTTTCATATATGTATTGATTTATTGCTGCGTATAGGTTTGCATTCCGTTCCAAATTAATTGATAAGTTTAGCTCTCTGTTTTGTGCTTCCTTTTGTAAATGTAAAGTGCGTAAAATAAATTCTTTTAATCTTAGTGATATTTGAAATACGGTTTCGTATTTATCTCTTTTAGATGGATTGAAATATCCAAATTTAGATTTTGGAAGTACCTTTTTATACTTTGATAGTGTGAATTCTAAGTTCTTGTTGCTGAGTATAAAAATATGAAGGTCCACATTGTTTTGTAATAGTCTTAATGCATTAAAAACAGCTTGGTCACCTCCTGTTTGGGGTGGATAAACATCTCCTATAACACATAATAATTTTATCATGTCTGTCCTTTTTGATAATTATGTAATTGTTTATTGTATATCTATAAGTTGATTCTTGTGAGATAAATCTGTCTATTTGTTAGGTAAATAGATTGATATGGTAATTTTATTTCTTTAAAAGATGTTTTATCTTGTTGTTTATTATTATTCTTGAATCCTTATCTAAGGCAAACCAGTATAAAATTAGAATAGTACAAATCACAGAAGTTATGCATACAATAATGAATCTCTCAAAACCGTATGCCATTCTTTGCTCTATGTAAATAGGTATTATACTCGCAATTAGTATCAGTAATAAATTTTTTAAGAAAACCGAAATAAAAAATTTATATGCGGGAAAATTTGTATATCTTTTTAATATGTATAGGTTAGAAAGAAATGCTAGGAAAATAGGTAGTGCTCCTACCATATAGGCCGTAGGTGGAGTACCCCCTATTTTTAAGGTTAGATAAGTTAATGGTAGATTTAGTAGATACATTGGTGTTGTAATATAAGTTAATTGCTTCATATATCCTGATGCAACCACACCCTGATCAAGCATATTATTTGAATAGCTAAGTAAACAAATAATCATTGTGATTTTTATAAATATAGGGGTATAGGTAGGTACTTCATTTAGCCAAATATTTAAAACAAAATCAATTTCTAGTACAACTGGAACTATGATAATAGATAATAAGAATAGAGTATATTTAGAAATTGTAAAAATAAGATGATGAAATTCAGAAATGTTATTAGAACCATAGAACTTAACTAACTGAGGTTGAGAGGCGGTAATGAAGCCATCTACAAATTGCCTAATTGTAAAAGTAACGGTATTTGCTATACCTCTTGCTGCATTTATTGTAGTACCGAAAAATAAATTTAGAATTATAGAGATACCATTACCATTTAAGACAGCACTAAAATGTCCTATTGTAGACCATCCTGAGAACTGCAACATCTCTTTAAATATATTTTTGTTTATTTTTAATGAAAAGGCACATTCCTCGAAATGTCTTATACAATATATTCGGTATAAAATGATATCTATAATGTTAACAGCTAAAAGTAAAGCACCATATATAATAAGTTTGTCGCCAGGTATTATAACCAATAAATAAACTATAATTACTTTTGCTATTGCGTCAAAAATACTTATATAAGCATATATATTAAACTTCTCATGTGCTGTAACAGCTGCAGTAAAAGGTGTTTGAGTTATATTTAAGAAAACACTTATCGTTGAAAGCTGAAATATCCAATTGGCGGCGTATATTCTTTCGTTAGGAATATTCAATTTGTAATTGAGAAACCACAAACCAATTGTTTCAATAAGTATTATAACTGTAAGGGCTATTCCTAAATGGATGGCAAAAGCAGTAGAGAAAGTTTGTTTTATTAATTCTGTTTTTTCTTTTCCTATATTTAGTGCGAGGAAACGTCTGGTACCTGTTTGTAAAATACTATTTAGTACTGTAAACATAGAAATAAATCCTCCAACAACGTTGTAAACCCCGTAGTCTGACACTCCTAGTTTATCTAATACAATGCGTGTAGTTATAAAACTGATGCACATTGTAATAAACATGCGGATATATAAAAATCCAGTATTTTTTATGATTTTCTTTTGGTTAGAGTTCATTATATTCTTGCGATAAGTATAGTTTAAATGGTGAAGAATTTATGAGAGGATTTAAATCAATATGCCCTTTAACATAGTCTGATCTTGTGGCAAGAATTTGCTTGATATTCTTTCCTTTTATATAAAATGGAGCTTGTCTATCATGTCCTATAGATTGGAAGAAATCATGAAACTTGAAGTGACCACCTAGCAATTTGCCAGATATCTCTATCCATAAGTTAGGTATATTATATGTTTCGGCCATTATTAAACCATGTAAAGATGAAGAGATAATATACTCACAATTCACAATCTGATCTATTATATCCGTCCATTTACGATAACCCTCCATTTTTATGAATAAGATATCAGGATTGTTTTTAAAAATATCAAGTAAAGGGCTATCGTAATCATCATAATGAGGGATAATTCCTAATTTATATTTATTTTTTAGAAGGATAGGTTTATATATATATTTCATTAACATTGCAGGATCTCCATAAATTTCAGGACATTCTATTCCCTTTTTAAGAAGATATTTTCTTGAAAGAGGACCTCTTACTGCTAAAACTTTTAAGGGTTTAGCTGGTAGATTGGCCTTGTCATCAATGACACCTGCTCCCCAAATTATGGTATTTTTATTAGTGAGCATTGTAATTGTTGATCCAATTATTAGATAGTTTTTTTTATTAAACCTCATGGCAATCGATGAGAAGTATAATGGAGATATTTTCTTTCTAAATAATACTTCTAACAGAAATATATTTATATCATCTCCCCAATTTCTGTGGACTACTTTTCCAAAAGAATAATGTAAACATGCATTAATATAAATGGGGTTAAAAAATAAATCCCGAATGCATGTAGCCAATTGTGTTATTTTTTTGTTAAGAAGTGAATAATGATACTTATCCATTTTTCCTTAATAATTTATTGATAATTATAGAGAATATGGTTTTTAACTTAAATGTTAGAGAAATTTTATATTTAAAGTATGGATATACCTCTTGTAGCAGAGGATCCTTTTTTAATTTGCAATCAATATATAATCTTCTTAAATACCAATTGAAGTTGGATTGATATTCGTTAATGTCAAATACTTTATTAAATTTAGTAATGTCACCTACAGCATCTATTTCTAATATTGTTCTAATGCATTTAAAACATTTATTATCATTTTGAACTTCATTAACGCAAACATTTAAGTATTTATATGCTGGAGGATAATTACATAAATAGCTGACTTTGTTTAGTCGAGTTGTTGTACTACCAATAGAATAGAATTTACAGCCATTGATAGAGGCTATTGAAAGGGTCAGAAGATCATAATGTGCAGCATCTAATTCTTTGTTTCCTTCCTTAATTATGCTAAAATCTTTAATCGTATATCCACTACTATAGTAATATTTTGCAATTCCATTTTGTAAGTGTAAACAGCAAAATAAAGCCATATATGTATGGTTTTCTACGTGTGAGTAAGGAGCATATTTATTTATGATGAAATGAATATTTGATTCGACATATAAAAACTTGTATCCATACTCTTCTGCAAAAGTTTGCGCAAGTTTTTTTCTTCCTTCTATTAGTGCAGATGGTTCGTAATTTCCTTTCATTGCAGCTCCTACATTAAAGAAACATAATGCATTTAACTTATAATCTGATGGAATACTAGATTGCTTTCCATGGGTTGCAATGGTATATAGAGAATCAACACCACATGAAATACCTGTTGCTACAATATTTTTATTATTAAAGGAGATGTTATTGGCTTGAGTTAAAGGGGCATTAATCTGAACTCGATGAAAGTTGGGATTTGCTTGTATTAGAGAGTCGATAAAGTGGAAATGTAAATTATAATATAATTCCTCAGAAATAGGTAATTTAGATTCAATATCGTAGCCGTAATTCATAGCAAAGTATAAAAATCCTATGACATATGGATCAATACTTTTTAGTGAAATGTAAGGCGCACAATTTTCATTGAATAGAGTTGTTACTATTTCTTCGTGTCCGTTTATGTTTATTGAAGCTTTGACAGTTTTGTCTTGTTGAGAAATCGATTTTATAGTGATTTTCTTATTCATAGTTTTTTATTTTATGCAATATAAATCATCTTTAATTAGTCCCATTCTATTAAGTCCATTTCGAATAATTCGTTTTGTCCGTCCCCATATAGTCATATTTTCGAAAATAGGGAATTTATAATTTTTCCATATTGTTTTCTTCAAATAAAATCTGTATAGCTTTTTATAAGGATGTTGACAATCCTTAAACCACGGTTTTATAGGACAGGCAAAATGGATAATGTTTGGATGTTGTTTGGCTTCTTTTAGTTGTGGTAAATATTTGTCGAATATTTTAGGAGTACGCATGAAATAAAATGTTGTCATATTCCATTTGATTGGTAAAATTTCAATTTCCCCTTTAAAATAAAGAGCAATTACATCTTGTTCATTGGTTATTATGTTGGAAATTAACTTTGTGAACTCAATAATAGGTTGTTTTTTTTCTTTTTCCCTCCATTTTTGCAGATTACAAACCATTACCCCAGAATTTATGTAAGCATCTGTTTGTTTTAACCCTAATCGGTTTTTTATTTTGATGCAATCTGGCATATCTTCTGCTGCGGCTATTACTGTATTGCTTAAATTCATGTTATATAAAGGTGTTATATCTGCATTGATTACCATATCTACATCTAGGAATAGACACCTGTCTGTATCATTTGGAAGTAGTTGAGGTATTAATAGCTTAAAATACATTATTGTGTTCCATTTTCCAATTGGTAAATTGGAAAGGTCTTTTGTAGAGTAGGTCTTACATGTTAACACAGCATGATATTGCTTACACAGATTCTGTAATTTTCTTTCTGTATCCATCTTAATGCCTGAAGTTAAAAGATAGATATGAAAATCCTTATTAATATTATTTTCAAAAAGAGAACATAACATAACTGCTGTATGTTGGATATAGTTCTCGTCTGAAACACAAACAATATTATAAATTTTATTTACCATATTTTATAATGAAAGGTTTCATGTTCTGGTAACATTCTTGTATAGAAGATATAGAAATATTATTGGAACGTCTTAAGGAGGTTATAGCACGAATCCATTCTTGTTCATTGCCTGCTATATTAAAATGATTTATTCTATTATCAGAGTGATATGGATTATGCGTGATAATTAAAGGCTTATTTAATCCTTCCGCATCAACTATAGTTGATAATCCTACGCAATAATTGAGTTGGTCTTGTCGAAGGGGACAAACAAGAGCTTTTGCATTTGCCATTTCTTTAACCATCATAGGATAGACATCGCCTGAATTTTCTGTGATAATAATTTCTATATTGGGAATTGATGCACATTTTTCTTTTAAATTTGTGTAATCGTTTCCGGCATGTGACTGAGCTGTTATTATTTTTAAGGGAGCTTTTGTTTCTTTGAAAGCTTCGATTAGCAAATCAAAATCGCGGTTTTCTTTTCCTGTAGATATAAAATAATCTCCGTCAGCTTTTTCTATTTTGTTATAGAAATCCATATCGGGCCCCCAGCCAGGTTCACTACATTTTTCTTTACTTAAATAACCTCCTTGTATTGTTTCTTCCATAGTTTTTGCTGAAAGGAAAAAACAATGATTTAAGGCTTTTAGTAAAAAAGAATAAAGAATGCTGACTTTCCCGGATTTTGGTGTATGATGTAGGTAGGCTATAATAGGCTTTTTGATAAGACCAATTCTTTTAAAGCATAATAGTAATAAATGGTTCCTGATATTTAAGTTGGGGATAAATATTAAGTCGGGATTGTATTTGTGTACAAGTTTTATATCATTAAGAAGGCTTGAAGTTTCTTTCTCCCAAATAACTTGATGACCTTCTTTTTCCATTTCTACAGCTCCATATAGCCAATGAGAAGGATTTTTTCCTTCTTTGTAGAGTTGATAGGTATGAGGTGTCCCAATGTATAGAATTCTCATTTGTGGTAAATTTTTATTATAATATATGTCGCAAGAATCAATTATAAATGATATGAAGTAAATTCCAGGCGATTCACATCGGCTGGAATAATTTTAAATATGAAAAATTTCTCTCCCATCCCGTGGGAAAGACTCTACCTTAGTTATTTCTTTTGTCCATAGCCATAACCGTAGCCATAGCCGTATTTCTTTCCGTAACCGTAGTGCCCGTATTTGCCATACTTGCCGTAGCCATAGTAGGAGCCGGTTTCACGTTTATTCATATCGATTCCGTTAATCAATACGCAGAGGTGGGGTAGTTTGCCGTCCTGCTGCAATTCATTGATTAGTTTAAATTCGCTCTTGGCCGTGTAGTTGGAGCGGCAGACGTAGACGCTTAAATCCGCTACGCGGGCAATAAGCTGGGTATCGGTTACCATGCCGATGGGGGCAGTATCCAATATCACGTAATCAAAGTGTTGCTTTAATTGTTGGATAGCGTCATCGAGTGCCTGGCGGGCTACCAGTTCAGTCGGGTTGGGAGGGATGGTGCCACCGGGTAGGATATAAAGGTTGGGTGAAACCGTAGATGCCTGACATAGGCTAAGCAAATCGGTATGATCTGGGTCGGATAAGTATTGTGAAATTCCAGCTTCCTTATGGGAGAGGTGGAACACCTTATTCAATCCGGGTTTACGGATGTCAAGCCCTACAATCACTACCTTTTTGCCCATAAAAGCAAAGCTGCAGGCCAGGTTGCCGGCATTGAAGCTTTTTCCCTCGCCGGAAGTGGTGGAAGTGAAGAGGATTACCTTTTGTCCTTCCTGCAGCATATATTGGATATTGGTACGCACCGAGCGGAATACTTCTTCCATCAACTCGTTGCGGTTTTCGCGCACCACAATGGCACTTTCAGTGGTTTCCGGGGTGAGTGGAATATCGCCTACGATAGGCAGGTGGGTAATCTTTTCTACATCACCGCGGGTCTGGATTTTAAACTGAAGCAAGCCCCAGAGGAAAATCAGGCCTACCGGAAGACCTAAGCCTAATACAAGGGCAATCATGTAAGTCTGTGAAGGGGTAGGGAAGATCTGGCCGCCTGCCAAAGGTTCGTCGATGACGCGGGCATTGTTGGCGGTAGAGGCCAGGGTAATATTGTTTTCCTCACGTTTTTGCAGCAGCATCAGGTAGAGGTTAGCCTGGATTTCCTGCTGGCGCGACATGCTGAGGTATTCTTTTTCCTGCACGGGAGCATCGCTTACCTTGCCGGCATATTTGCGTGTTTGGGTCTGCAGGGCCTGGCGGTTGATAAGCAAGCCTTTTTCTGCGGTCTGGATGGCCCCCATCACACTGTTGCGCATTACTTCGATGCTGGCGTTCAGGCTCTGCACGGCAGGGTTGTCCTCGTGCGAGGTGCGCAGCAGGCGCTTGCGCTCAATCAGCATCTGGTTGTAGTTCTGCACTACCGTATTCAAGTCGCCGTTGTTCAGCCCGATGTTGGCGGGGATGACTTCATACTGACTGCTCTCGTTCAGTATGTGGTTCTTCAGGTGATTGACCAAACTGATTTGTACCTCATTCTCTGCGTAGGCGCGTTCGTAATTTGCCTGCTCGCCGGCAGCCTGGGTGGCATCGGCAGCGATGTCTACTACACCTGCCCGTTGCTTGAAGCTGGCCAGCTGGCTTTCAGTAGTGCCTAATTCCTTGTTGATGATGCGGATACGCTCATCGATAAACTCGGCAGTCTTGGCCGCTACCTCGTTCTTGTCGTTATTGCCTTCCTCATTATAGAGTTCTACTAATTTATTCAGGAAATCTACTCCTCGAGACTCCTGACTGCTGGTGAAGGTAAGTTGGGCAATGGTGGTAGACTTGCTGCTGGGACTTACCGCTAAGCGGTTACGGTAGGAAGCCGCTGCTGCATTGGGTGATATGACGGTAGCCTGAATTTCTTCGGGTACAGGCTGGATAGTTTGCAGCGTAGAGTCAGTTGCCGAGAAAGTGAATACACCCGCGGGGGTAGAGAATACGGCAGGCAGGCTTTCCACGGTCTTTTTCCATTCCTGACCTTCGTGTTCTACCAGGACTTCGTGAAGCTGCTGGTTGCGGAAGAACATCTTGACTTGGGAATAATCCATACGTTCGGCTTCTTCAGGGGTTACCCATACTTTGACGGGTGACTGCTTGTAAAGCTCGGTATTACGGAACTGACCGGGCACGGAGTAGCTGACATAGAGGTCGAGTGCGGTCACTACTTTCTTAATCAGGGTGCGTGAACGCAGGATTTCCAGCTCGTTGTCAAAGCTCTGGGTGGAAGTGGAGACAAAGCCCAAATCTTCCAGGTTGGCTCCGCTTGTCCCTCCTTTGCTTTCGTTCTTAATCAGCACGGAGGAATTGACGGTGTAAAGAGGAGTCAACGTCTTGAGGTAGAAAAAGGCACCGATTAGGAATACAGCCACACAGCCCAGAACCCAGGGCCAGTACATCAGGAGCTTGATGAAAAACGCTTTATAATCGAAGCCGGAAGTTTCGTTGTCTTCTTCCAGCAGGTAGTTCTTGGTTTCTTCTGCCATAGGTAAATGTCGTTATTATTTGGAAATTGCGAGTACAAGAGAGGTGATGGAAGTCACAATGCTGAGCAGGGTAATCCACATGGAGGAGTTGCTGTTAAAGGTGTTGGTACGTACCTTGGCCTTGGTGGGCTTGACATAGACCACGTCGTTCTGCTGCAGGTAGAAGTAAGGTGACTGGGCTATGTTAGCTTCGTTCAGGTTAAGGTGATACACCCGTCGTACGCCTGTGGAGTCTTCGCGAAGTAACTGTACGTCATCGCGTACCGAGAAGAGGGTCATATCGCCTGCTTGTGCCAGGGCTTCGAAGATGGTGACTTTTTCGGCATCAGTGGTATAGGTGCCAGGTTTGACTACTTCGCCCAATACGCTGAATTTATAGTTGGAAGTACGTACGGTGACGTTGGGCACTTCCTTCAGGTAGGGCTGGAGCTTTTCGCGAATGAGTGCTTCGCATTCACGGTTGGTCAACCCCATTACCTTGAGACTTCCCAATACAGGGAAATCAATGCAGCCTTGGTTGTCTACCAGATAGGCCAATAATTTTGCATCTTGCATGCCTACAGAGTTGTTGCTGCTGGTACTTTCTTTACTTTGTCCGATTTTTCGGTAAAAAGGAGCTGATGCCTCGGGGTCGGTGGTACTTACCAAAATGGTAAGCTCGTCCTTGGGCATGATGCGGAAGTCATAGAGCTGTCCTTCAAGGGATTCATTGAGCACTTGTTCGTTCTGAAGGTAGAGCGATTTCTGGTAAGACGTACACCCGCTCACCAGCAGGGTGGACAACGTCAGCATACAGACTACTTTGCGTATCTTCATCTTTTCTTATGGTTTTGTTATGATTTTTCTAAAGGAATTTCCCTGCGCATAGGGCGTGCTTCGCCGTTACCACTCCCAGCTATGGATTGGGGGCGGTAAACACAGCGGCCAATAATCGGCTGCAAAATTAAGCCTTATTTTGGGTTTATTCAACTTATAGAGGGGTTTTTGTCGGTGAAAAGGGTGGAAATCAATGAAAAAGTGGGCATATCGGCGGATTTTGTAACAATTCTGGAACAATTGGGGTACAGGGGGGAGCGTGAGAAAAACGCAAGGGCGTTTTACCTGAAACGCAAGTGCATTTGAGATAAAACGCAAGTACGTTTTACTTCAAACGCAAGGGCGTTTGATTCAAAACGCAAGGGCGTTTTCGGGGAGTTCCGGAAAGGGAAACATGACGGGTTGTCGGGGTTGGCAGGCATTTTTATAAAATGTATATACGCGGGGTGTGGAACAAGTGTGTCATACTTGTTCCACACCTGTATATAGGAAGTTTGCAAAACCGATGCCAACCCCGACAACCCGTCAAGCGGTGGTCCGGGGAAGGCCGGTTCTTCACTACCGTTCTGTATCTTTTGTGTGAGGGGTTTGGATGCCTTGGCTTGATTTAATTCGCTCTAAATCAGTGGTGAGTGAACGGAAAAAGTCGCGGAGCAGCTCGTCCTGCTTCTGCGGATCGGCGGCAAGCAGGCGGTGGTACACGGCAAGGATGCGGCCGAGGAATGTCAGATCCGTCAGGAGCCCTTTTTAACTTTTTGAAACGTGTGTGCGCTCATCGGCGCCAGTCGGCACAACTCTTGTACGGTGAGGGTACGGCCGTGCGACAGCACCTGGTGGCGCCACGCTTCCAGCATCTGTCCTAGTTCAATCAATTTCGCTTGTTTCATACGTAATTTTGTTTAAAAAATAAAATTATAGTAAATTATTGGTTAAAATATTGCACGCATGCGTGCAATATGGGTTTGTACTTTCTGTAAACTTGTGTTACATTCGTTTCGCTGTTTTGAAAAGAAAACACAAAAATTAAAACTAAAAGGATTGCAAATTTAATAAATCATTAAATAAAGCACGAGAAAATGAACAAAATGATGCTAAGTATTTTTAAGGGTTATGCCGACACGATGCCCGTGGCGGTGAGTCTTGATGAAGTGGTCCGTCTGATTCGGGAGGACAAGGTGTTGGCCGACCACACCGAAAAATACCGTTACTATCGCTCGCAGGGGCAGAAGACGGCCGCCAACCGGGAAAAGGCGGCCTGCCCCTGCTTTGCTGTGGCGGTGTGTTTCGACGGGGGCAAGCGAAGAGCCGACATCAGCGGCTGGACGGGTCTCTCGATGGTGGACTTTGACCATCTGCCCGAAGGGCAGGCGGAGGAAGTGTTCGAAAAGGTGTGTGCCGACCCGCATACTGTGCTGGCTTATACCACCATCAGCGGGCAGGGGGTGAGAGTGGTGTGCCGTTACTGCCTGGATGGAGAGACGCCCGATACCGACCGGGTGGCATGTTACAGCCGGGTATTCCGCAGGGTGAACGAGTATTATGGGCAACTGACGGGGTGCAGTTTCGACCCAGCCTGCAAGAATGCCACGCGACTGAGCGGACTGGCGCATGACGCGCAGGTGCATTACCACGACGGGGCGGAACCTTTCCGCTTCGACCTTTCGCGCATGAAGAAGGCGGATGAGCCGCGCAGGGGACGGGTGGAACGTGTGGTGGCCCGTATCCGCAGGGAGCTGGACGAGCAGGGCGTGGTGTATGCCCCGCATCATCACAACGAGTACATCATGCGCATGGGGTATCTGATGAACGAACTCGGGCTGCCGCTGGAGCAGGCCATCGGCTGGGCGGACGGACGTTTTCCGGAATACGACGGCGACGTGGCGGCCATTTTCCGCTCGTGTTATGCCGATACGGAGGCGCACGGACGGCGGGAGGCGGAACTGTTTCGTGCGAAGAGGGAGAAGAAGGGGGAGGGACGTTCCCAGCTGGCCACGCCCCAGGAGATTGAGCAGTTTCTCGCCACGCAGGCGGAGTTCCGGAAGAACGTGATTACCGGGAAGGAGGAGATGCGGCACCCCGAGGCCGAGGAGTTTGTGGAGCTGACCGACCGCCTGGTGAACTCGCTGTGGAGCCGCATGACCAAGGAGGGGCACACGGTACGCCTGTGCGACGTGCGCTCGGTGCTGGAGTCGGAGTTTGTGCCGGAGTTCAACCCTTTTACGGAGTATTTCCGCTCGCTGCCTCCGTGGGACGGGGTGACCGACCACATCGGGCGGCTGGCGGCTACGGTGCACGTGGAGGGTGACGCGAAACTGTTTGATGATTGTTTCCGCAAGTGGCTGGTGGCTGTGGTGGTGTCGCTGATGGTGAAGGAGGTGACGAACCACCAGATTCTGGTGCTGGTGGGGCGGCAGGGCTGCTACAAGACGACCTGGCTGGCACGGCTGCTGCCGCCTGAACTGCAGCGGTATTTTTGTGTGCGCTCCAACAGCGGACGGCTGACGAAGGATGATAACCTGGCGCTGTCGGAATTTGCGCTGATTTGCCTGGAGGAGATTGACGAGCTGCGCCTGGGCGACATCAACCAGCTCAAGGCGATGGTGACCCTGCCGGCGGTGAACGAGCGGAGGGCATACGGGCACTACAAGGAGAACCGTCCGCACATCGCGAGTTTCTGTGGCACGACCAACCAGCCGGAGTTTCTGAACGACCCCACGGGAAGCCGGCGCTGGTTGCCCTTCACGGTGGTGCACATTGACGACCCCTACACGCATCCCGTGGACTATGCGGGGGTGTACGGGCAGGCCCTGATGCTGTGGAAGAAGGGGTTCCGCTACTGGTTCGACGAGGAGGAAATCGCGCAGGTGAACGCACGCAACGAGCGGTTTGAGACGGCCAGCCTGGAAACGGACTTGTTGCTGGCTTTTTTCCGCGTGCCGATGCCCGGCGAGGAATGTATGTTCCTGACGGTGGGCGAGATTTTGCAGCACATCAACGGGGGCATGAAGAATCCCCTCAGTGCCGTCAAGGTGGGGCTTGCCTTGCGGAAGGCGGGATTCGAGCAGGTTCGCGTGGCGGGAAAGAGGGGGTATCGGGTGGTGATGTACACCATCGAAGAGGTGAACCGCAACCGTCGTGCCATGGGACGATTCACCGAGGCGCCGGCTGAAGAGTAGTCTTCATCGCCCGGTCGCCGGATGGTGATAACGCTTTGATTTTCATGTGGATTTTTGTGTTCCGAAGAAGGAAATATACCGGAAAAAACGGGTGGGAAAATTTGTGTATCCGACCGGAATTGTGTAAATTTATAGGTAACTAAAATAAAACGGAACAATGAACTACATGCAATTGAAAACAGGACCGGGAGCTGTTTCCGGGGAGGAACGGGAGGGTTTCTGCCTGAAGGCTTACCGGAAAAGTGAGTTGGCGGGCTTGTATTTTCCGCAGGCAGGTAAAAAAGGTGCCCTGCAGGGGCTGGGGCGATGGATCAAGCAGTGTGCGGAACTGGAAAGGGAGCTCGAGCGGTCGGGCTACCAGAAAAACCGCAAGTTTTTCCTTAAATCGGAGGTGGAACTGATTGTGAGGTTCCTTGGAGAGCCGTGAGCGGCGGCGTTTCCTTTTTCTAATGTCTTCAAAAGTCTTCAAATTTCCTCGAATGTCTTCGTAAGTCTTCGTATGTCCTCAAATGTCTACATGGGCGGAAACGGGGAGTGTAACTTTGCCTTTGTAAATGAAGAGTGAATAATGAAGAACAATCAAATAATGAAGAATGAAGAGTGAATAATGAAGAACAATGGATAATGAAGAATGAAGAGTGAATAATGAAGAATGAATAACGAGGAATGTGCGCGCGTTTCCTGGATTCTTAATTCATCATTCTTAATTCATCATTCTTAATTCTTCATTCAAGATTCATCATTCTTAATTCTTCATTCATGATTCATCATTCTTAATTCTTAATTCTTCATTTAATTGGTTTTTAACTTTTAACTTTTAATTTTTAATTATTAATTGATTGACCTATGAAGAAAACAGTGACTTATTCGGTTGTAGGGCGTGTGAACCCGGCCGATCGTGAAAGCGGTGAAGTGAAGTATTATGCACAGTCGCAGGCTCGCGGCGAGATGGGTATCCGTGAAATAGCGGAACGTATTCACCAGATGTGTACCGTGACCCGTGCCGACGTGATGGCGGTATTGACGGGACTGGAAGACATCGTGTCGGAAGGCTTGCAGGGCGGCGAAATCGTACGCCTGGGTGAGCTGGGTTCGCTGCAGCTGAGCCTGAGCGGGGAAGGAGCCGCTACGGAAGATACGTATACCGACAGTATGATTGAAAAGGTGCGCGTGCTGTTCCGCCCGGGTACGGTGATGCAGGAGGCTATCAACAACCTGGCTTTCGAACGGGTGCCGGTGAAGTATAAGAAAGAAGAAGAGGACGACGGTGCAGGGGTGTAATCGGAACTAAGGCGTGAGAAAATGACGAAAGTAAAATGGATTGTGGTCAGGGTGCTGAAGTGTATTCTCTGTCTCCTGACCGGAAGAAAACCGGATTGTGATGAGAAAAATTGACATGATTGTGATTCACTGTACGGCAACGAGAGCGGACCGCCCGCTCTCGCCTGCCGAACTGACGAAAATGCACCGGAAACGGGGGTTCAAGTGTTGCGGATATCACTATTTTGTCCGCACGGATGGTGAAATTTGTACAATGCGACCGGTGGAACGGGCCGGAGCGCATGCCAAGGGCTATAACGAGCACAGCATCGGCATCGCGTACGAAGGGGGACTGGATGCGCAGGGACAGCCGTCGGATACGCGTACGGAACTGCAGAAGCGTTCGCTCCGGATTCTGGTGAGGGTGCTGAAATCGGATTTCCCGGCCATCACGCAGGTGGTGGGGCATCGCGACCTGAGTCCGGATCTGGACGGCGACGGAACGGTGGAGCCGGAGGAATGGACCAAGGCCTGCCCCTGTTTTGACGTGAAAAAGGAGTTGTAGCGGTACAAAAGTTTTCTAAATCGTAAAAAGAAGGTGTCCGGCGCCTAAAAAGTTTTCAGGATTCGAAATAAAATCCTACCTTTGCACTATTCAAAATCCAAACGGACAATGGCGAATCTGTATATTATCATTTCTGCATTTGTATCGGCAGTGATACTGGGGAGAATCATTATCCCGAATATTCTGATTATTTCATTGCGCAAACGCTTGTTTGACGTGCCTGATGAACGGAAAGTACACAAACGTCCGATACCTCGCCTCGGGGGAGTGACCTTTTTCCCGGTAATTCTTTTTTCCTTGTGTGTGTTTACGGCCGTGCGGCTGATGACGGGCCACGGACCTGCGGATACTTCGACAACGGACCTGGTGTGCGAGTTTCTTTTCCTGACGGGAGGGCTGACCCTGCTGTATATCGTGGGCATTGCCGACGACTTGATTGGGGTGCGCTACCGGAAGAAGTTCCTGGTGCAGATTATCTCGGCGGCGATGTTTCCGCTGTCGGGCTTGTATATCAACAATTTCTATGGTCTCTTTGGCATTTACCTGATTCCTGCAGAGGTAGGTATTCCGCTGACCATGCTGCTGGTGGTGTTCATCACCAATGCCATCAACCTGATTGACGGTATCGACGGACTGGCGTCGGGGCTGAGTATGGTGGCGCTGCTGGTGTTCGGGGTGCTGTTCGTGCATTTCCGCATGTGGAGCTATGCCATGCTGGCTTTCGTGACGGTGGGGGTGATTATCCCGTTCTTTTCGTACAACGTGTTCGGCAGTGCGGATTTGGGAAGGAAGATTTTCATGGGGGATACCGGCAGCTTGACGCTGGGGTATATTCTGAGCTTCTTTGTCATCAAGTACTGTATGTATGAGCCGGATATGCTGCTCACGATGAAGACGAGTCCGGTGCTGGTGTCGTTCAGCGTGCTGATGGTGCCGTGTCTGGATGTGATTCGCGTGGTGCTGCGGCGTGCGCGTAACAAGCGGTCGCTGTTCATGCCCGACAAGACGCACATCCACCACAAGTTCCTGGCCATGGGTTTCTCACCGCGGAGGGCGCTGGTAACGATTCAGCTGATGTCGGCCTGCTTCTGTGCGTTTACCATCGTGGCGATTCTTTATATGAACAACACGCTGGTGTTCGTGATTGACGTGGTGGTATGGACGCTGCTGAACCTCTGGTTTGACCATGTGATTAACCGGAAGACGAAGAATGGAGAATAATGAAGAATGAAGAGTGAATAATGAAGAATTAAGAATGAATAATGAAGAACGGGAGGGGTGACTCTTCCGTTTTTTTTTGTTATGACATAAGAACAAAAAGACATAATTTCAATAATGATGAAGAATGAAAAGTGAAAAGTGAAAACGCAATACGCTCACCGCTTTTACTTTTTAACTTTTCACTTTTAACTCAATATGTTCTTCTGTTCTTTTGTCTAAAAAAAGACATAAAAAATAGACATAAAAAAAGGGAATCTTCCCAGACTCCCAATCTTCATTAACCTTAAATCTAATACCATGAAAAACACGATGCAAAGGTAAGGGTTTTATGTTATGAAACATATAATTGGGGCGAAAATCTGCATTGAATTAACTATTTTTATGTTTTAAAGCAGGGACGCGGAATTTTTACACCGGTTTTTTCTGCTTGGAATGGAGATTCCGGGGCTAAGAGCTTGGTGATTCGTTTTCAATAATGTATCTTTGTCCTTAAAACTAAAATGAAAGACAGAATGAGAAGACAGTTTGTAAGATTGGCATTGTGTCTGTTCCTGCTGGGGGGATCCGTTGCGTATGCCCAGAGCGGAATGACCGACAACCAGGTGATAGAATATGTGCAACAGGCGCTTCAACAGGGCAAGGACCAGCAAACCATTGCGATGGAGCTGCTGGCCAAGGGGGCCACTCAGGAGCAGTTGCTGCGATTGAAGTCCATGTATTCGGGTTCGACGGGCGCGTCGACATCGGGCAGCGGTTCTCTGACGGGGGAAGACAGCTCGCTGCTGGGCTCTGGTTCACGGGCCCGGAAAACTACTGCGACCGGTACGGAAGAGGATGCTTCGGAATTCCTGGAGACAAGTTCGACAAACGTGGACAAGAGTATGTGGTCGGAAGACATGCAGAAGACCATGAAGAAACGCCGCAACCTGACGACGGTGGTTACCAGCGAGAACGATGTGTTCGGACGGAATATCTTCAACATTGAACAGCTGACTTTCCAGCCTAACCTGAGCATGGCTACGCCGGAAAACTACCGCCTGGGACCGGGTGACGAGGTGATTATCGACGTGTGGGGCGCTAGCCAGAATACCATGCGGCTGGAGATTTCGCCCGACGGCTATGTGAACATCATCAACCTGGGTCCGGTGTACCTGAACAACATGACGATTCAGGATGCACGCCAGCTGCTGAAGCAGGAACTGGGAAAGATTTATGCGGATTCAGGCAATAACATCCAGGTGACATTGGGAAATATCCGTACCATCCAGGTGAACGTGATGGGGGAAGTGATGGCGCCGGGTACGTATTCGCTGTCGTCGCTCTCGACGGTATTCCATGCGCTGTACGTGGCAGGTGGTGTGAGCGACATCGGTAGCTTGCGTAACGTGCAGGTGGCCCGCGGCGGCAAGACGTTTGCCCGTCTGGACGTGTATGAGTACATCATGAAGGGGCAGATTCAGGATGACATCCGCCTGCAGGACGGCGACGTGGTGATTGTGCCTACCTACGATGAGCTGGTGAAGATTACGGGTAAGGTGAAGCGCCCGATGTTCTACGAAATGAAGAACGGGGAATCGGCGGCCACTTTGCTGAAGTATGCCGGTGGTTTTGCTTCGGATGCTTACAAGAAGAGTATCAGGGTGTTGCGTAAGGACGGTAAAGAATTTTCCGTGAAAACGGTGAACGATATAGACTATTCTGCGTTTAAATTATTAGACGGTGACGTGATTTCGGTGGATTCGATTCTGAACCGCTTCAACAACCGTCTGGAGGTGAAAGGGGCTGTGTATCACCCGGGAGTATTCGAGTTGAGCGGTTCGCTGAACACGGTACGCCAGCTGGTGGAGAAGGCCGACGGTTTGCTGGGGGATGCCTTTACAGGACGTGCGGTGTTGTATCGCGAACGGGAGAACCTGACGAAGGAGGTGTTGCCGGTTGACATTCAGGGTATTCTGAACGGTACGTCGCCCGACATTGCCTTGCAGAAGAATGACATTTTGTATATCCCGAGCATCCACGACTTGCAGGACATGGGGAAGGTGACCATCAGCGGTGAGGTGAACAAGCCGGGCAGCTATACGTACGCCGACCACATGAGCCTGGAGGACCTGGTGATTACAGCGGGCGGTTTGAAGGAATCGGCTTCGCTGGTGCGTGTGGACGTGTCACGACGCATCCGTGACCCGAGAGGGACGACGGAGCCGGACGTAATCGGACAGAATTTCTCGTTCGGACTGAAGGATGGTTTCGTGGTGGACGGTGAAGCGGGATTTGAACTGCAGCCGTACGACCAGGTGTTTGTGCGCCGCAGCCCGAGCTACAACGAGCAGGTGAACGTGACGGTGGACGGTGAGGTGCTGTTCCGCGGTGACTATACGCTGAACACGAAGAGTGAACGTCTGAGCAGCCTGATTCAGCGTGCCGGCGGGGTGAGCCGCTATGCGTATGTGCGTGGAGCGAAGTTGCGCCGCGTGGCCAACGAGGAGGAGCTGCGCCGCATGGAGGATGTGGTGAAGATGATGCGCCGTGAAATCGGTGATGCCATGGCCAACACGCTGGGACTGAAGGTGGACAGTACGTTTACGGTAGGTATCGACCTGGAAGCTGCACTGGCGAACCCGGGCGGAGACGCTGACCTGGTGTTGCGCGAGGGCGATGTGCTGACCGTGCCGGAATATAATAATACGGTGAAGGTGAACGGAGCGGTGATGATGCCGAACACGGTATCGTATGCGGCAGGCAAGAGCGTGAAGTATTACCTGAGCCAGGCGGGCGGTTACTCTGCCAACGCCAAGAAGAGCCAGAAGTTCATTATTTATATGAACGGACAGGTGGCCGAAGTGAAGGGCAGCGGCAAGAAACAGATTGAGCCGGGCTGCGAAATCGTGGTACCGAACAAGACGAAGAAGTTCAACTTTGCGAACATAGTATCGAATGCGACTTCGTTTGCTTCACTGGCTACGATGCTGGCTTCACTGGCTACGATGATGAAATAACCTTTAAATCTATGAGTATATGAACATGAAAATGAGACTGATTGTCATGAACTTCCTGCAGTTTGCCGTGTGGGGAGCGTATCTTACCTCAATGGGTACGTACCTGGCGGGTGTGGGATTAGGCGGACATATCGGAATTTTTTACGCCATGCAGGGGATTGTGTCCCTGTTCATGCCGGCTGTGTTGGGTATTGTGGCTGACCGCTGGATTCCGGCGCAACGGTTGCTGGGGCTGAGCCATCTGTTGGCTGCCCTGTTTATGGGTGGAGCGGGCTATTATGCCATGACTACGGGACCGCAGGTGGAGTTTGCACCACTGTTCTCGTTCTACTCCGTGAGTGTGGCGTTTTACATGCCTACGCTGGCTTTGTCGAACTCGGTGGCTTATACGGCGCTGGACAAGGCAGGGCTGGATACCATCAAGGCGTTTCCGCCGATACGTACGTTCGGGACCATCGGTTTCATTTGTTCCATGTGGCTGGTAGATTTACTGGGATTCCAGTCGAACTACATGCAGTTCTTTACCTGTGCGGCATGGGGCGTGGTGCTGGCCGTATATGCCCAGACGCTGCCGGAATGTCCGGTGAGCCGCGCACAGGGCGGACAGAAGTCGCTGGTAGAGGCATTGGGACTGAGGGCGTTTCTGCTCTTCAAGAACCGCAAGATGGCGGTGTTCTTCATCTTCTCGATGCTGCTGGGTGTGTCCTTGCAGATTACCAACGGCTTTGCCAATCCGTTTATCACGAGCTTCAGCGCCATTCCGGAATATGCCAATACCTTTGGCGTGCAGCATGCCAACCTGCTGATTTCGCTCTCGCAGATCAGTGAGACGTGCTGTATCCTGCTGATTCCGTTCTTCTTGGGACGCTTCGGCATCAAGAAGGTGATGCTGATTGCCATGGTGGCGTGGGTGCTGCGCTTCGGACTCTTCGGCCTGGGTGACCCGGGCAGCGGGGTGTGGATGTTCGTGCTGTCGATGATTGTGTATGGTGTGGCTTTCGACTTCTTCAACGTGTCGGGCTCGCTGTTTGTCGACAAGGAGACGGACCTGTCTATCCGCTCGAGTGCGCAGGGACTGTTCATCATCATGACGAACGGTATCGGAGCCACGGTGGGTACGCTGAGTGCGCAGGCGGTGGTGAACTGCTTCGTGGACTTCAATTCGCAGGCACCGCAGGTGGAAGGCTGGAGCCGGGCGTGGTTCGTGTTTGCGGCCTACGCGCTGGTAGTGGCGGTGACTTTTGCACTGGTATTTAAATACAAACATAAAGTAGATAACGATTAATTAGAATGTGAAAATGGAAAAGAAAGACGAATTTGTAGAAATGCGGGTCCGTACCATTGACGAGGCCATGAATGTGGATAAACTGATCGGGCACCTGACATTTGATCAGGTGATGGACGATGAGGAGAAGATGGATATTATGATGCTGGACGGGCAGAACTTCAAGCTGCTGCTGGAGGAGGTGAACGAACCGCACCGGATGATGCTGGGGATTATCAACCCCGACGAGGCGGACTTGCTGTACGCGGCTGTTAACGACCCGGAAGGCACGGATGCCACGCTGCCTTATCAGACGGTGCATATTCTGAAGGAGCTGGGTGTTACCGTGGAAAAGGTGGTGGTAAAGGACAAGGTGAAGTTGCTGCACCGTGCGATTGTGACTCTGCGCAAGGAGGACGGCTCGGTGATGGAGATGCAGCTGACACTGTTCGACGCGCTGGTGGTGAGTCTGATAGCCGGTGTTCCGTTCTATGTGAACGCGAAGTTCCTGGAAGACCCCCGTTCGGGCTTTACCAAGTCTGTGCCTAACACGAAGGCGCTGCTGCTGCGGTTGATGCCGCTGAAAGGGCTGGAGCGGGAGATGGAGGATGCCATCCGCCGCGAGGACTATGAGTATGCGGAGCTGATCAAGCAGGAAATGGCGACCCGCAACAAAGAAGAAGAGGAAGATTACGAAGATTTGGAGGATTTAGAAAAAGAATTGTAATTATGCACGTGTTTTATACACCGGATATTGCGCAGACGCTGGAGCTGCCGGAAGAGGAAGCGGGCCACTGCCTGCGGGTGCTGCGCCTGGGAGTGGGCGAGGAGATTATGCTGACTGACGGAAAGGGATGCTTTTACCGGGCGGTCATTTCGGCAGCTACGCAGAAACGCTGTGTGGTGAAGGTGGTGGAGAAAACGGAGCAGGAGCCTTTCTGGAAGGGGCACCTGCACCTGGCTCTGGCGCCTACGAAGAACATGGACCGCATGGAATGGCTGGCGGAGAAGGCCACGGAAATCGGTTTCGACGAGCTGACGTTTCTGAACTGCCGTTTCTCGGAACGGAAGGTCATCAAGACGGAACGGGTGGAGAAAATCGTGGTGTCGGCCGTGAAACAGTCGCTCAAGGCACGCAAGCCGGTGGTGAACGAGATGACGGATTTCCGCCGCTTTATGGAGCGGGAGTTTACGGGACAGAAGTTTATCGCCCACTGCTATGAGGGGGAAAAGCCTCTGCTGCGCGACGTGCTCCGCAAGGACGAGGATGCCGTGGTGCTGATTGGTCCGGAAGGGGATTTCAGTCCGGAGGAAGTGGCGCTGGCTGCAGAAAAGGGCTTTCAGGCAGTGAGTCTGGGCAAGTCGCGCCTGCGTACGGAAACGGCGGCACTGGTGGCCGTACACCTGATGAACCTGACGCACGCGGAATAAGCTGATGTGTAACTTTTAAATAGAATCATTATGAAAAAGACATGGAAATGGATGGGAGGCCTGGCTTTGGGTATGGCTTTCCTGTTGTCTGCCTGCGGGGAAGACAATGCGTACACCAATGCGTTGCCAAAGGATGCGGCTGCAGTGTTCTCGTTCGACCTGATGGAGATGGCACAGAAGTGTGACCTGAACGACCAGGTGAAGCAGTCGATGGGGCAGATGATGAAATCGAGCCTGAAGGGCAGTGCGGATGCCCTGGTGGACAAGCTGATGGAGAATCCGGAAGAGAGCGGGTTGAGACTGACCGACCGGGTGTATTTCTTTGCCGCTTCGCAGATGGAAATGGGCGGCGTGCTGGTGCGCATGGCCGACAAGGGAAAACTGGAAGATTTGATGGCCATGCTTCAGGAGCAGAAGGCGTGTGAGGCTCCTGCCGACGGTGACGGTTGCCGCTGGACCGTGGGTGGCGGCGGACTGATGGCCTGGACGGACGATGCGTTTCTGATGCTGGCGGGCAACGGTAACCCGAAGGACTTGCAGCATCAGGCTTCGATGTGGCTGCGCCAGAAAGAAGGGGAGGGCTATTCGGGCACTCCGGAATTCAAGAAATTAGAGGATGCCGACGAGGATGTGGCCATGGTGACTTCGCTGAATGCCATGCCGAAGAGTTACCTGGGCCCGGTGACGATGGGGTTGCCGGCTGACTTGAACCTGAATGATTTAAAGATATTTTCTACGCTCGATTTCCAGGCGGGAAGGGCCGTGATGGAAGTGGAGACGCTGCTGGAGGGCAAGTTCAAGGACTTGCTGAAGAAGCAGGCGGAGGTGAGCGGCGAACTGGACGGCACGTATCTGAAGGTGTTCCCTGCCAATACGGTGCTCTGGATGGCTGCCAACGTGAACGGTGAAAAGGCGTATGAGCTGTTGCGTGAGAACCCGACGGTGCGTCAGGAGCTGGACAACTCGATGATGCCGCTCGACTTTGAGGCTATCTTCAAGGCGGTGAAGGGTGACGTGGCAGTGGCCATGCCGGAGATGTCGTTGAAGCCGGGCTTCATCCTGTATGCCGATGTGAAAAACGGTGACTTCATGCGTACGTTTGAGGACTTGAAACCGATGTTGGCCATGACCAACGGTCAGATGCAGCTGGTGGACAAGGGAGAGAATGCCTATCAGTTTGTGGCTGCCAATGGTGCGGCACTGGGCATGGGCCGCGGACCGGTGTCTTTCTGGTTGGGCGTGAAAGATGACCGCTTCTACCTGACGAATCAGGAGGACCTGATTGGCCGTGAGGTGAAGGGACTGTCGCTGAAAGACTGTGACTGGGCCAAGGACGTGAAGGATAAGCATTTCTACCTGAACGTGAACTTCCAGGCTTTGTCTGCCGTTCTTCCGCAGATTTCTTACATCAGTATGCTGGACTACCTGAGCATCGAATCGGATGAACCGACCAAGGCTCGCCTGGTGCTGCAACTGAAGGACCACAAGGAGAATGTGCTGAAGCAGCTGGTGAAGATAGTGAATAATGAATAATGAAGAATGCCATTCATTATTAATTCTTCATTGAATAAAATGGACAACATGGATTTGACTTGCGGCCACTTTGTAAATCCGTTTACTGATATCGGGTTTAAGATTATTTTCGGGCAGTCTGCCAGCAAGGAATTGCTCATCACATTGCTGAATGAGCTGTTGGCGGGGGAGCATCGCATAGAGAACCTGATTTTTCTGGACAAGGAAAATCATTCGGACAGTATGGCGGATGCGGGGATTATCTATGACCTGTACTGCCTGACCGACACGGGAGAATACATCATCGTGGAGATGCAGAACCGTTTTCATAGTAGTTTCCTGGACCGTACGCTGTTCTACATGTGTCGTGCCATCGGGCGGCAAGTGGAGAATCTGCGTGAGAAGAGGCGGAAGGAACGTGAGTTGCAGACCGGAAAGCCGGAGACGGAGGAGGATTTTCTGCTGAGTGAGCCGATGCAGGAAAATTATGGGTCCAGATACAAGCTCTCGACCGTGTATGGTATTTTCCTGATGAACTTCCGCGAGCCGGGGCTGGAAGAGAAGTTCCGCACGGATACCGTGATTGCCGACCGTGAGAGCGGAAAGGTGGTGAACCCTCATTTCCGGCAGATTTTTTTGCAGTTCCCTTACTTCACCAAGGAACTCAAGGATTGTGAAACGCTTTATGACAAACTGATTTATACACTGAAGAATATGCAACATTGGAACCGAATGCCGGACGCGCTGAAGGAGCAGGTGTTCAGCCGTCTGGAAGAACTGGCTGCCGTGGCCAATCTTTCATTGGAAGACCGTATTGCTTACGACAAGGCGCTGGACCGTTACCGTGTGAGCCGCATCGTGGAAGAGGATGCACGTGAAGCCGGATGGAAGAAAGGGCTCGCGGAAGGACGTGCGGAAGGACGTGCGGAAGGGCTCGCGGAAGGGCAAGCTAAAGAGAAAGTTGCCATTGCACGTAACCTGAAATCGCTGGGTTTGAGTACTGCTCAGATAGCCCAGGCTACCGGATTGACCGAAGAGGAAGTGGAATCGACAGTTAATAATTAATAGTGAATAATGAAGAATGAAGAATGAAGAATTAATAACGAAGAGCATTCTTCATTCTTCATTATTAATTCTTCATTGAATAAAATGGACACAATAGAATTACAGCAGACCCTGCCGGAGGTATTCGCCGGACGCGACGGAATCGTGTCGGACGTATGGCACCGGCAGGTGGCTTTTCAGAAAGGAAAGATGTATCTGATTGAAGCGGCGTCGGGCACGGGCAAGTCGTCGCTTTGCAGTTTTATTTACGGGTACCGTACGGACTACCAGGGGATTATCACCTTCGACGGGGAGAACGTGCGGAAACTCACGGTGAAGCAGTGGACCGACATCCGCAAGCGCTCGCTGGGCATGCTGTTTCAGGAACTCCGCCTGTTCGGGGAACTGACGGCATGGGAGAACGTGCAGCTGAAGAACGGGCTGACAGGCTTCTGCCGCAAGCAGCAGGTGAAGGACTGGTTTGAGCAGCTGGGCATCGCCGACAAGTGGGATGTGAAGGCGGCCAGGATGTCGTACGGGCAGCAGCAGCGCGTGGCTTTCGTGCGGATGCTGTGTCAGCCGGCCGACTTTTTCTTCCTGGATGAGCCGGTGAGCCACCTGGACGACGGCAACGGGCAGATTATGGCGCGTATCCTGAAGGAGGAAGCGGCTCGTCAGGGTGCGGGAGTGATTGTGACGTCCATCGGCAAGCACCTGCCGCTGGAGTATGACAGGGTGCTGAGTTTGTAAGGGATTAAAACGAAGACGGATATGATCTGGAAATTATTGAGGCAGCACATCAGTGTGGCGCAGTTGGCGGGATTTTTCCTTGCCAACCTGTGCGGTATGGTGATTGTGCTGTTGGGCATACAGTTTTACAAGGACGTGTTGCCGGTGTTTACGCAGGGCGACAGTTTCATGAAGAAGGACTACGTGATTGTGAGCAAGCAGGTGAGCACGCTGGGCAGCCTGGTGGGCAAGGGAGGTACGTTCTCGCGTGCCGACATAGCCGACATGGAGTCGCAGCCGTTTGCCAAGCGGACGGGAGCGTTCACTCCGGCACAGTTTCAGGTGTCGGCCGGCATGGGCATGGCGGGCATGCAGCTCTCTACGGCGATGTTCTTCGAGTCGGTGCCCGACGAGTTTGTAGACGTGCGGCTGGAGGGCTGGACGTATTGCGAGGGGCAGACGGAAATCCCTATCATCATTCCGCGCAACTACCTGAACCTGTATAACTTCGGCTTTGCACAGAGTCGCAACCTGCCGCAGCTCTCGGAGGGCGTGATGGGGATGATGACGCTGGACGTGCGGCTGAGCGGACGGGGACGGACGGAGCGCATGAAGGGACGTATCGTGGGTTTTTCCAACCGGCTGAACACGATTCTGGTGCCGCAGGCGTTCATGGAATGGGCCAACGCCACATTGGGTGATGGCGGGCAGACGGCTCCCTCACGACTGATTGTGGAGGTGGACAATCCGGCGGACGACCGTATTGCGAAGTATTTCAAGCAGAAAGGCTATGAGACGGAAGGCGACAAGCTGGATGCGGGAAAGACGACGTGGTTCCTGAAGATGGTGGTAGGCATCGTGCTCACGGTGGGACTGATTATCAGTGTGCTGTCGTTCTACCTGCTGATGCTGAGCATCTACCTGCTGTTACAGAAGAACACGAAGAAGCTGGAGAACCTGCTGATGATTGGTTTCAGTCCGGCGGCGGTGGCGCGTCCGTATCAGGTACTCACGGTAGGGCTGAACGCAGCGGTGGCGGCCATGGGTGTGCTGCTGGTGTGGATGGCGCGTGATGCGTATCTGGACATGCTGCGGCGGATGGTGCCCGACTTGCAGGAAGGCAGTCTGCTGCCGGCGCTGCTGACGGCCGGGGGACTTTTCCTGCTGGTATCGGTGCTGAATGTGCTGGCCGTACGGCGGAAGGTGGAATCGATCTGGAGAAAGAAATAGTATAAGCATTATATATTATCTGTAAAACCAAATGAAAATGAAGAAACTAAAGAACGTATGGCTCTTTTTGAGCTTTATCCTGATGGTGGCCGGAATGGCAAGTTGTAGCACGGAAGACCCGACGGGGGTGGATGTGTCGAGAGATGACATTATCGGTACGTGGAAAGTGACGGCGAATGACTGGACAAATTCGGAAGGTGAGTCTGGTCGTAATGATCCTGAGCACATGGGACAGACGCTCTCGGTGAAAAGTGGCGGTACGGCTTTGTTTCGTGGCGAGTCGTTCAACTGGACACTGAGCAAGGGGGTATTGACACTGTCGGACAACCGTGGCCGCAACATACGGGTAGTAATTCTGTCGTATACGGAGGAGGAGATTCAAGCTTCGTACGACTGTACCTTTGAGTCGGAGATGTATACCGAGGAAGGCAACTACACCTTCAAGCGCGTGTAACGAGACATATTAATATAAAGAAGAGCCACAGTAATGTGGCTTTTTTTGTAAGACATAAAGACGAATGTTTTTAGACATAAGAACATAAAGACAAAAGAATTTTTAACTGTGTAATATTATGGATATGAAAACAGAAGACCTTATTAAGGTAATTATTCAATGCGCATACAATGTAAGAACACATCTGGCAGCCGGTTTTTTAGAGTCGGTGTATCAAAAGGCATTGTTGATAGAGTTAAGGGAAAAAGGTATTCATGCGGATTCTGAAACCCCTATAAATGTATATTATAAAGATGAGATTGTAGGGGAGTTTAGAGCAGATATTATTGTAGAGGGAGAGATAATTATCGAACTAAAAGCGGTGCAACATCTTCTTTCCATACACGAAACTCAGCTGGTTAATTATTTGACGGCAACTCATAAAGACCATGGATTACTCATTAATTTTGGTGGTGACCGTATAGAAATAAAAAGGAAGTACAGAGAGTATAAACGCTCATAATTTTTTATGACGTAAGCATAGAAAGATATTTCTTGAATGTTTTTGGACATAAGAACATAAAGTACATAAGTTTATATTTACACAGAAAATCTGTTCTTATGTTCTTCTGTCTAAAGCAAAAAGGCAACATCCTATAGCAGTTATTATTTTTCGGACATAAGCATATAAGTACAAAAGAAAGATTGCATCTACAAAATCTGTCTTTATGTTCTTCTGTCTAAAATAAAAAAGATACACCCATATAGCACGTCATGTTCTTTGTCTAAAATAGTATGTGTGACCGCACACACGTGCAATTTCCTGTAAATATTTGTTTAGATATTTCGTCTCTGTGTAAACAAGTGTAAAACCATTTGTCCGATATCTCTTGATTTATGTCTATTATTAGGGGAATCAGTCTAAAAAATGTTACATGGAGTTACATATATGAGAGTTTATTCAGTAAATTTGCGTTACAGAAATGGTCAAACTTTAAACAAATACCCGGGACGTTTGTTTAAGAGGTAAGAACCATGGATGATTCATTCTTTTTAAATTAAAATAATTGCTTATGTCAAAAATCGTTGGACACATTTCGCAGGTAATCGGTCCGGTGGTCGATGTGTACTTCAAGTTTGAAGAAGGACAAGACGTGGAACACGCCTTGCCGAAAATCCACGATGCCATGACGATTGCCCGTAACGACGGGCGTACGCTGGTGATTGAAGTGCAGCAGCATATCGGTGAAGACACGGTACGCTGCGTGGCCATGGACAGTACGGACGGGTTGAAGCGCGGAATGGAAGTCGTTCCTACGGGGCATCCGATTTCGATGCCTATCGGAAACCAGATCAAGGGCCGTGTGATGAATGTGGTAGGTGATACCATTGACGGTATGAAAGAACTGGACAAGACGGACGGATTTCCTATTCACCGTGAACCTCCGAAATTCGAAGACCTGGCCACTACCCAGGAAGTATTGTTTACCGGTATCAAGGTCATCGACCTGCTGGAACCTTACCTGAAGGGTGGTAAAATCGGTCTGTTTGGTGGGGCGGGTGTTGGAAAAACCGTGCTCATCAAAGAGTTAATCAATAACATTGCCAAGAAACACAATGGTTTCTCCGTGTTTGCAGGAGTGGGTGAGCGTACCCGTGAAGGTAACGACCTGCTGAGAGAAATGATTGAATCAGGCGTAATCCGCTACGGTGACGAATTCCTCAAGAGCATGGAGGAAGGAAACTGGGACCTTTCGAAGGTGGATTACAACGAAGTGGAAAAATCGCAGGTAGCCATGGTGTTCGGACAGATGAACGAGCCTCCCGGTGCCCGTCAGTCAGTAGCCTTGTCGGGTCTGACACTGGCCGAATCGTTCCGTGACCGCCAGACGGGCGACAACGGTCCGCGCGATATCCTGTTCTTTATCGACAACATCTTCCGTTTTACGCAGGCAGGTTCTGAGGTTTCAGCCTTGTTGGGACGTATGCCTTCGGCAGTAGGTTACCAGCCGACACTGGCTACGGAAATGGGACAGATGCAGGAACGTATCACTTCTACGAAGAACGGCTCCATTACTTCCGTGCAGGCGGTGTACGTGCCGGCCGATGACTTGACCGACCCTGCTCCGGCTACTACCTTTACCCACCTGGATGCCACTACGGTGTTGAGCCGTAAGATTACCGAGCTGGGTATCTATCCGGCTGTAGACCCGCTGGACTCTACGTCGCGTATCCTCGACCCGCTGATTGTGGGCAAGGAGCACTACGAAACCGCTCAGCGCGTGAAACAGATTCTGCAGCGCAACAAGGAGCTTCAGGATATTATCTCTATCTTAGGTATGGATGAACTTTCGGATGAAGACCGTCTGACGGTGAACCGTGCCCGCCGCGTGCAGCGATTCCTTTCGCAGCCGTTTGCCGTGGCCGAGCAGTTTACGGGCGTGCCGGGCGTGATGGTTTCCATAGAAGACACCATCAAGGGATTCAAGATGATTCTGGACGGCGAGGTAGACTATCTGCCTGAACAGGCTTTCCTGAACGTGGGTACCATTGAGGACGCCATCGAGAAGGGTAAGAAGCTGATGGAAGCGGCTAAGAGTTAATAAGTAAAAGTTAAAAGTTAAAAGTTAAAAGCTGATAGCTTAATATGAAAGAACTTCATCTGGTTATCGTTTCACCCGAAAAGCTGGTTTACGAAGGAAAAGTGAGCCAGGCTACCTTTCCGGGAAGCGCAGGAAAATTTCAGGTCATGGCCGACCATGCCCCGCTGATTTCTACGCTCTCGGCCGGGGAAGTGAAATACGTGGCCGGACAGGAAACGCAATCCCTGCAAATCAAGGGGGGATTCGTGGAAGTCAAGGAGAATCAGATTTCAGTCTGTGTGGAACTCTGAGAGGAGCGAAGCAGGCGATGAACCGAATATGTTTTTGGCGGCTTTCCGGATGAAAAACCGCACGATACTATGTTTTTGTTGACCGTTAAGAAGAAATTTATAAAAGAACTGACCGTGATTGGAATCGTGCTGACGACGCTCGTCGCCGTGGTATATCATCTGTTCATTCCCGACAGGTATTTCCTGTGGTTTCCGGCCATTCCGATATTCTTCTATCTTTTCGGCCTGTTTTACATAGAAATGTTCGCGTTCAACTATCGCGTGGGGCTGGAACGGATTGCGATGACGTATCTGGTGTGCAAGGTGCTGAAATTCATTGTCAGTGCCATGCTGCTGATGTTCTACGGATTTGTGATAGGACATGAAGTGGTGGCGTTCATGCTGACCTTCATCTTCTTCTACTTTGCGTTTCTGATATTCGAAACCCGTTTTTTCCTTCTTTTTGAAGCGAAACTCAAACTAAGAAAAAAAGCTAATGATGAAAAAAATACGGTACATAATCATCACGCTGTTACTGCTGATGGCGGTTCCGGCTGCGCTGACGAAGGCACAGGCCGCTGAGGGTGACATCGACGTGAACGAACTGGTGTTCGGACACATTGGCGATGCCTACCAGTGGCACATTGCGAAGTTCGGCGATACGGAGGTAAGCATTCCGCTGCCGGTGATCGTGAAAAGCAGTACGGGCTGGCATGTGTTCTCGTCTGCCCGGCTGGAGGAAGGTCCTTACGAGGGGCTGTACGTGGCCGAGGGTGGTGCCTACGACGGCAAAATCGTGGAACGCAATGCGGCCGGCGAGGAGGTGCGTCCGCTGGACATCTCCATCACGAAGAATGTGCTGGGCTTGTTTATCAACAGTGCGGTGCTGCTGGTCATCATGATGAGCTGCGTGCGCTGGTATAAGAAACATCCGCTGGAAGACGGGGCACCCAAGGGGGGCGTCGGCATGATTGAGGCCACGGTGCTTTCTATCTACAACGACGTGATTAAGGGCTGCATCGGCGAGAATTACCGCCGCTACGCTCCTTATCTGCTTACGGCGTTCTTCTTCGTGCTGGTGAACAACCTGATGGGGCTGATTCCTATCTTCCCCGGAGGTGCGAACGTGACGGGTAACATCGCCATTACGCTGGTGCTGGCTTTGTGTACGTTCGTGCTGACCAACGTGTATGGTACGAAGGCTTACTGGAAGGAAATCTTCTGGCCCGACGTGCCTACGTGGTTGAAGGCGCCGATTCCGATGATGCCGCTGATAGAATTCTTCGGTATCTTTACCAAACCGTTTGCACTGATGATCCGTTTGTTTGCCAACATCATGGCAGGACATGCGGCCGTGCTCAGTCTGGTGGCCATTATCTTCATCACGGTGAAGTCGGGTCCGGTTATCAACGGCTCGATGACGGTGGTGTCGGTGGCATTCAGCATTTTCATGAATGCGCTGGAAATTCTGGTGGCATTCATCCAGGCATACGTCTTCACGATGCTGTCGGCCGTGTTTATCGGTCTGTCGCAGGTGAAGGAACATGCCGAAAAATAATTGATTCAAAGAAAATTAAAGTATAACCTTTTAAAACAAGAAAATTATGTTATTGTCAGTTTTATTGCAGGCAGCTGCAGGTGTAGGTATTAGTAAGTTGGGCGCCGCTATCGGTGCAGGTATTGCAGTTTTGGGTGCCGGTATCGGTATCGGTAAAATTGGTAGCTCGGCCATGGAAGGTATCGCACGCCAGCCGGAAGCTTCAGGCGACTTGCGTATGAACATGATTATTGCCGCAGCCTTGGTAGAAGGTGTGGCACTGATTGCCATCGTGGTTTGTTTGTTGACTTTGTTCTTGTAAAAAATAAAACAATAAGTTATGGGATTATTAACTCCGGATCCGGGGCTGCTGTTCTGGATGGTCATCACCTTCGGAGTCGTGTTCTTCATCTTGGCGAAATACGGCTTCCCGGTGATTCTGAAGACGGTGGAGGACCGGAAAGCATACATTGACAATTCGCTCAAGGCGGCGCGCGAGGCCAACGAACAGCTGGCCAACGTGAAGGTGGAGGGTGAGAAAATCCTGGCACAGGCACGCGAAGAACAGCACCGCATTCTGAGTGAGGCTGCTGCTACGCGCGACCGCATCATCAAGGACGCTCAGGAGAAGGCCTTCGCCGAAGGCAACCGCCTGATGGAGGAGATGAAGAAGCAGATTGAAACGGAAAAGGAAAGTGCCATCCGTGACATCCGCCGCCAGGTAGCCGTGTTGTCAGTGGGCATTGCAGAGAAGATTATGCGCAACAAGCTGGCCGATGAAAAGGAACAGGCTGCGCTGATTGACCGTCTGCTGGATGAAATGATTGAAACTTCTAAAAAATAACGTGTCATGAATACAGGAGTCGTTTCAAGACGTTTCGCGAAGGCACTGCTGGCATACGCGAAGGGTGAAGGGCTGGAAGACAAGGTGTACAAGGAGGTGAAGACTCTGGCTGCACACTTTGCCGAAGTGCCCGGCCTGCGGCGTGCCGTGGAAAATCCGGTGCTGGAGAGAAGCAAGAAGCTGGAGCTGCTTTGCGAGGCTTCGGGTGGAAAGGACGTAAGCCAGGTGATGACGCGTTTTCTCAGCCTGGTGCTGGAAGACAGAAGGGAGAAGTTCTTGCAGTTCATGATGTGGTCGTACATCGACCTGTATCAGGAAGACAAGCACATCCTCATCGGAAAGCTTACCACTGCCGTCAGTTCGCCCAAGCTCGTGGCACACTTGCAGAAACTGGCTTCCGAGAAGACGCACGGTGAGGTAATCCTGGAAGAGAAGGTGGACAAAAGCCTGATCGGAGGATACATCATCGAACTGGGTGGCTTCCGCCTGGACTCCAGTGTGGCGAACCAGTTGAAGCGCGTGAAACAGCAGTTTATCGCGAAAAACAGGAGAATAGTGTAAACAATGAATAATGAAGAATGAATAATGAATAATGAAGAATGAATAATGAAAAACGATTCCTATTATTCACTGTTCATTTTTAATTGTTCATTATTAATTATTAATTAAAAAGAATTATGCCAGAAAATACAATAAAACCCAGCGAAGTTTCAGAGGTGTTGCTCCAACAGTTGAAGGGGATTGACAACTCGCTGAAATTCGACGAAGTGGGTACCGTGCTTCAGGTGAGCGACGGTGTGGCCCGTATTTACGGTTTGCGTAATGCGGAAGCCAACGAGTTGCTGCAGTTTGAAAACGGTATCATGGGAACGGTGATGAATCTGGAGGAGGACAACGTGGGAGCGGTGCTCCTGGGTCCGACCGACCAGATTAAGGAGGGGATGATTGTGAAGCGTACCAAGCACATTGCTTCCATCAACGTGGGAGAAGCGATGCTGGGACGTGTAATCGACCCTCTGGGTGTGCCCTTGGACGGGCGCGGCGAAATTGGCGGAGAGCTGTGCGAGATGCCGCTGGAGCGTAAGGCACCGGGGGTTATCTTCCGTCAGCCGGTAACGGAACCGCTGCAGACGGGACTGAAGGCTATCGATGCCATGATTCCTATCGGCCGCGGACAGCGTGAGTTGATTATCGGCGACCGTCAGACAGGTAAGACGGCCATCGCCATCGATACCATCATCAACCAGCGTGCCAACTACGAGGCAGGAAATCCGGTGTACTGTATCTACGTGGCCATCGGTCAGAAAGGTTCTACCGTGGCCAGCATCGTGAATGCACTGCGTGAGAAGGGGGCGATGGACTATACCATCGTGGTGGCTGCTACGGCTTCCGACCCGGCTGCCATGCAGTATTTCGCTCCGTTTGCCGGAGCTGCCATCGGCGAGTACTTCCGTGACACCGGCCGTCATGCACTGGTGGTGTACGATGACTTGTCAAAACAGGCTGTGGCCTACCGTGAGGTATCACTGATTCTGCGTCGTCCGTCAGGACGTGAGGCTTATCCGGGTGATATCTTCTACCTGCACTCTCGTCTGCTGGAACGTGCGGCGAAGATTATCAACCAGCAGGAAGTGGCCGAACAGATGAACGACCTGCCAGCCAGCCTGAAGGGTAAGGTAAAGGCCGGAGGTTCACTGACCGCCCTGCCGATTATCGAAACACAGGCCGGCGACGTGTCTGCCTACATTCCGACCAACGTGATTTCCATTACCGACGGTCAGATCTTCCTGGAAACCGACTTGTTCAACCAGGGCTTCCGTCCGGCTATCAACGTGGGTATCTCTGTATCGCGTGTAGGTGGTAGCGCCCAGATAAAGAGTATGAAGAAAGTGGCCGGTACGCTGAAGATTGACCAGGCACAGTATCGTGAACTGGAGGCCTTCTCGAAGTTCAGCAGCGACATGGACTCTGTGACTGCCATGGCCATCGACCGTGGACGTAAGAACAACCAGCTGCTGATTCAGCCGCAGTACTCACCGATGCCGGTAGGCGAACAGGTGGCCATTCTGTACTGTGGTACGCACGGACTGATGCGCGACATTCCTATTTCGAAGGTACGTGCCTTCCAGGATTCGTTCCTCACCAGCTTGCGTGCCAACCATCAGGCCGATGTGATTGACGTACTGGCAGCCGGAAAGATTTCCGACGAAATTACCGCAACTATTGAGAAACTGGCTGCCGAAGTGGCCGGACAATTTAAAGCATAAATCCCATGGCATCACTGAAAGAAGTTAAAGGAAGAATCAACTCAATCCACGGCACGCTGAAGATTACTTCGGCGATGAAGATGGTGGCGTCTTCCAAGCTGCACAAGGCGCAGGAGGCCATTGAAAATATGCTTCCCTACGAACGCCGGTTGCACCGTATGCTCAGTAATTTCCTGGGCGCGGAGCTGAGCGTGGAATCGCCTTTTGCAGTGAAACGTGAAGTGAAGAAAGTGGCCGTGGTGGTGTTTGCCTCCAACAGCAGTCTGTGCGGCGGATTCAATGCCAATGTCATCCGTCACCTGAACGAGGTGGTGGCAGAGTATGAGCCGAAGGTGGGCCGTGAGAACATCCTGATTTATCCGGTGGGCCGTAAGGTGGCCGATGCGGTGAAGAAGATGGAGGGACTGACGGCAGCCGGCGATTATCAGCACATGAGCGGAAAACCGAACTATCAGGAGGCGGCCGATCTGGCTGCTGAGCTGATGACACGGTTTGCCAGCGGTGAGATTCAGCAGGTGGAGCTGCTCTACAACCACTTCAAGTCGACCTCTACGCAGGTATTGACGCGGGAGACGTATCTGCCGCTCGACCTGAGTGCCGGTCATACGGACGAGAAGGGAGAGGAGCAGGAAGCCATGCAGGCCGATTACCTCATCGAGCCGTCGCCGGAACAGGTGATGGAGGAGTTGCTGCCCAAGGTACTCCGCATGAAGATGTACACCGTGCTGCTTGACTCCACGGCTTCGGAACATGCCGCGCGCACCATGGCTATGCAGATTGCCACGGACAATGCAAACGACCTGATTCAGGAACTGACCTTGATTTACAACAAGAGCCGCCAGCAGGCGATTACCAACGAATTGCTGGACATCGTGGGCGGCAGCATGAGCTGACCCTACGGGCGGAACTCTTGTGTTCATTGCATAAAAAAACGTATCGCTGTCTCACGGCAGGATACGTTTTTTTTTGAACGAATAAACTAAAAAATTAATTATCTTAAAAAGAAAACATGAAATTCTTTGGTGATTTATTTCTATAACAAACTGATTTCGTGTTTTGTTCGCTTTTTCTGTCGGTTTTTCTTTACTGATTTTTTAATAACTGTAAAAGCATACAGCCGCACCGTCGAGCAGGCATTCCATTCGTCCTTCTCCCAGGCGGATATTGTCCATGTAGGAGTAGTCACCTCCGCCGTAGTTCAAACGGATGCTGGTGTAGAAAGCGTCGTACCAGTCCCACGTAAAGGTGTAGGTATATTCCTCCCAACGTCCGCGGGCATCCTGAATGCGGATAAAGTCTTCACCCGTTCCGTTGGTGTAGAAGCGCAGCACCTGAAAGTGGTGCAGTCCGTAGTCGTCGTACCAGTCGTCCTGCCAGTCGTAGCTGCAGAGATACGCTGTGCGTTCACGATATTCCAGGGTGTTGTTCCCTAATTCCATTTCCACGTTACACGACGGGAAGGCGAGTGTCAGTGCGACCAGCATCGCCATATACATGAATTTTTTTACCCTTGTTCTCATAACTCTTTGTGTGTTTGTTTTCCTCTATGTGACAAAGGTATCCGGAAAAAATCATACAAACGAATGATTTTTCCTATTCTTGTGGGGGAATTTCCCTATCGAGGGTAGGGAAATGCATCGGCCTGCGGGGTGGCAGATGGTGTATCGCCTTTGTGGCTGGACGGGAATGCCGGTGCATTTAATGCAAAACGTCCTTGCGTTCGGATTGAAACACAAGGACGTTGTATGGAAAATTCCTTTACGTTATGAATGAAACGCAAGGACGTTTTTTCAGGATTTCTGGAGAAGTACCGTCAGCGCGTCGCGCCAGTCTTCGCCGTTATGCGGACAGTAGGTCTGGAAACCCAGCTGGCGGGCTGCCTGTACGTTGCCTGCCCCGTCGTCAATGAAGAGCGATTCTGACGGAAGAATGTCGGCATCGGCTATCAGGAAGTCAAAAATCTGCCGGTCGGGCTTGGTCACTCCAATCTGGTAGGAGAGGTACAGCTTGTCAAAATAGTCGCTGAGCGGTTTCCCCTTTGACGAGAATGCCGGACTGCAGGCCCAGTCCATCACGTAAGGATTGGTGTTGCTCAGCACGAAGAGCTTGTAGCGCTTGCGCAGCTCCTTCAGGCAGTCGAGCAGACGTTCGTCCAGTCCGGTGAAGTAGCCCAGCCATGCCTGGCGTGTCTCCTCCCAGCTGGGTGTGCGTCCGCCGCACAACTGTCCCAGCTTCACCTGGAACTCATCGGGCGTAATTTTTCCTTCTTCCAGTTCCTGGAAAATCCCCGTCTGGTGATATTTGTCCAGGCGCTGGTCGGCATCGGCCACCCCTAACTGGCGGAACGCTTCCACCGCCTGTTCGCGGCTGATAGGGGCGATGACCCCTCCGAAATCAAAAATCAGGTTTTTTATCATATATTGTTTTTATTTTCTCAGCATCAGGTTCTTGAACGGGGCAGGATAGGGAGTCTCAAATTCCATCCGTTCGCCCGTAAGCGGGTGGTAGAAGCACAGCTTGAAGGCATGGAGTGCCAGACGTCCGAGCGGGTCGGTTTCGCAGCCGTAACGTGCATCGCCCACTACCGGATGACCGAGCGACTGCATGTGCACGCGAATCTGGTTCTTGCGTCCCGTTTCCAGTTGCAGCTCCATGAGCGAATAGCCGTTGGCCCGCTTGATGGTGCGGTAGTGCGTGATGGAGAGCTTGCCTCCGTCGTCTACCGGCGAGGAGCTGACGTACAGCTTGCGGTCGGTGAGCCAGGAGCGTACGGTGCCCTGGTCTTTCTCCATGTCGCCCATGACGATGGACACGTAGCGGCGGTCGTACACGATGTCGTGCCAGTTGTCGCGGAGCGTGTGCTGCGTCTTTTCATCCTTGGCATACATCATGATGCCCGAGGTTTCGCGGTCCAGACGGTGCACCACGAAGATGCGGTTGTTGCGGTGCGTGCGCTTCACGTACTCATTCAGAATGTGCTGTGCGGTGCGTTCCTTCTGGTGGTCGGTAGCCACGGACAGCAGTCCTTCCTTCTTCTCCACCACGATGAGATAGGCATCCTCGTAGAGAATCTTCAGCATGGGGTGGCGGAACTCGTGCTTGTTCTTTTCACGGCTCACCTGCACCTTCATGCCCGGCTTCAGGGGAAAGTTGTACTGCGTCTGGATGTTGTTGTCCACCAGCACCACGCGGTTGGCCAGCAAGGCTTTTACGCGCGTGCGGCTGATGCCGTCCATCTTCTTCATGAGGAACTCCATCAGTTCCGCCGGTTCATTGACCGGATAGATTGTATATTTGGCTGCGGCACGCGGAATAGGGCGTCGGCCGTTGTTGCCAGAGTTATTTCTTGCCACTTTGTTGCGTCAGTTAAAAGTTAGAAGATAGGGGAGAGTGTTTAGCGTCTTTCCAGTTGCACGACATTTTCCACGTGATGCGTGTGAGGGAACATGTCGACAGGCTGTACGGCAGTCACCTTGTACTTGCCGTCGAGCAGCTGGAGGTCGCGTGCCTGTGTGGCCGGGTTGCAGCTCACGTAGACGATGCGTTTCGGCTCGGCAGCCAGAATCACGTCGATTACGTCATTGTGCATACCAGCGCGGGGAGGGTCGGTGATGATGACATCCGGACGTCCGTGCTCTGCGATGAAGTCGTTGGTAAGGATGTCCTTCATGTCGCCCGCATAGAACAGCGTGTTGTCGATACCGTTCAGGGCCGAGTTCACCTTGGCATCCTCGATGGCTTCGGGCACATATTCGATGCCCACCACCTTGCGTGCCTTGCGTGCCACGAAGTTGGCGATGGTACCCGTACCCGTGTAGAGGTCGTACACCAGCTCGTTGCCCGTAAGTCCGGCAAACTCGCGTGCCACCTTATATAAATTATAGGCCTGTTCAGAGTTCGTCTGGTAGAACGATTTCGGTCCCACCTTGAAGCGCAGTCCCTCCATCTCCTCGAAGATGTGGTCGTTGCCCTTGAACACCTCCACGTCGAGGTCGCCGATGGTATCGTTGCACTTGTTGTTGATGACATACATCAGCGAAGTAATCTGCGGGAAGCTGTCGGCCATGAACTGCAGAATCTCTTCCATCTTGCGGCGGCCTTCGTCGTCGGTCACCTTGCACTGCAGCACCACCATCAGTTCGCCCGTAGACGAGGTACGGATCATGATGTTACGAAGAAGTCCTTCCTGCGTGCGCAAGTCGAAGAACGGGAAGTTGTGCGCGTAGGCATAGTCGCGTACGGCATTGCGAATTTGGTTGGAAATGTCGTCCTGCAACCAGCACTTGTCGATGGCCAGCACCTTGTCGAACGCCCCCGGAATATGGAATCCCACGGCATTCATCTGGTCGTATTTCACATCCTGCTTCACCTCCTCTTCCGTAAGCCAGCGCTTATTGGAGAATGTAAACTCCAGCTTGTTACGGTAAAAGCGGGTCTTTTCCGAGCCTAAGATAGGACGGAATTCCGGCAGTTCCACCTTCCCGATGCGGGTGAGGTTGTCGAACACTTGTTTCTGCTTGTACTTGAGCTGTTCCTCGTAAGAAAGACATTGCCATTTGCATCCTCCGCACACTCCGAAGTGACTGCAGAACGGCTCCGTGCGCAGGGGTGATTTCTCATGGAACTTTACCGCCACCGCTTCGGCGTAATGGTTCTTCTTGCGCTTCACCTGTAAATCGACTACGTCGCCCGGCACTACATACGGGACAAATATTACCAACTCGTTTACTTTAGCCACGGCTTTTCCTTCTGCGGCTACGTCTGTTATCGTTACCTTCTCCAGTAAAGGCAGTTCTTTTTTCTTTCTTGCCACGTTCTTTTCAATAAAACCAATTTGGGAGCAAATTTATACATTTTTCCTGACATTCTTCCATGTTTTTTGAAGAAGTTCATTTTGCAAACTCTATGTTGCAAAATATGTCGAAAAATATCTTCACAAAATTTGGGATTCAATAAAATATATATAGATTTGCCAGCGGTTGACCAACGAAAAACATTATTGAACCTTATCAAATATAAGAAAACATGGAAAAGAAAAGAGTCTATACTTTTGGAAACGGACAAGCTGAAGGAAAAGCTGACATGAGAAATCTTCTGGGTGGCAAGGGCGCAAACCTGGCCGAGATGAACCTGATCGGGGTGCCTGTACCTCCCGGATTCACCATAACAACCGAAGTCTGCAACGAATATTTTGAAAAAGGAAAAGAAGCAGTGGTTGCGCTGCTGAAAGACGACGTGGAAAAATCCATCAAGGGAGTAGAAGCTCTGATGAAGTCGAAGTTCGGCGATGTGGAAAATCCGTTGCTCGTTTCCGTACGTTCGGGTGCCAGAGCGTCCATGCCGGGGATGATGGACACTATTCTGAACCTGGGTCTGAACGATGAAGTAGTAGAAGGACTGGCTCGTAAGACTAACAACCCTCGCTTTGCGTGGGACTCTTACCGCCGCTTCGTACAGATGTACGGCGACGTGGTGCTGGGCATGAAACCCGTGAACAAGGAAGACATCGACCCGTTTGAAGCCATCATTGAAGAAGTGAAGAAGGCCAAAGGCGTACGTCTGGACAACGAACTCGACGTGGACGACCTGAAGACACTGGTAGTCCGCTTCAAGGAAGCTGTGAAGAAACAGACCGGACAGGAATTCCCGTCATGTGCCTACGAACAGTTGTGGGGCGCCATCTGTGCCGTATTCGATTCATGGATGAACGAACGCGCCATCCTTTACCGTAAGATGGAAGGTATTCCGGCAGAGTGGGGAACAGCCGTGAACGTACAGGCCATGGTATTCGGTAACATGGGTGAGACTTCGGCTACGGGTGTATGCTTCTCACGCGATGCCGCTACCGGTGAAGACCTGTTCAACGGTGAATACCTGATCAATGCGCAGGGTGAAGACGTAGTAGCCGGTATCCGTACTCCGCAGCAGATTACCAAAATCGGTTCTCAGCGCTGGGCCGAACTGCAGGGTATCTCGGAAGCAGAACGTGTGGCCAAATATCCTTCTATGGAAGAAGCCATGCCGGAAATCTACAAGGAACTCGATGAGCTCCAGACCAAACTGGAAAATCACTATCACGATATGCAGGACATGGAATTTACTGTGCAGGAAGGCAAACTCTGGTTCCTCCAGACCCGTAACGGTAAGCGTACAGGTGCCGCTATGGTGCGCATCGCCATGGAAATGCTGCATCAGGGCATGATTGACGAAAAGACCGCTTTGATGCGCTGCGAACCTAATAAGCTGGACGAACTGCTGCATCCGGTATTCGACAAGGAAGAACTGTCACGTGCCCGCGTGCTGACACGTGGTTTGCCGGCTTCTCCGGGTGCTGCCTGCGGACGCATCGTCTTCTTCGCAGAAGATGCTGCTGAATGGCATAACAACGGTCATCGCGTGGTACTGGTACGTATTGAAACTTCTCCGGAAGACCTGGCTGGTATGCAGGCTGCAGAAGGTATCCTGACCGCCCGTGGAGGTATGACTTCACACGCAGCCGTAGTAGCCCGCGGAATGGGTAAGTGCTGTGTCTCAGGTGCCGGAGCCATCAACGTAGACTACAAGACCCGTACGGTGGAAATTGACGGAGTCGTACTGAAAGAAGGTGACTACATCTCCATCAACGGAACCAACGGATATGTATATGCCGGAGAAATTCCGACTCAGCCGGCCAAACTGTCGGGCAACTTTGCCGAACTGATGGAACTCTGCGACAAATATGCCCGCCTGAAAGTCCGCACCAATGCCGACACGCCGCGCAACGCACAGGATGCCCGTGGATTCGGTGCCGTAGGTATCGGTCTGTGCCGTACGGAACACATGTTCTTCGACGACGAAAAGATTGTAGCTATGCGTGAAATGATTCTGGCCAAGGACGTGGAAGGCCGCAAGAAAGCCCTCGACAAACTGTTGCCTTACCAGAAAGCCGACTTCAAGGAAATCTTCAAGACCATGGACGGACTGCCTGTCAACGTACGTCTGCTCGACCCGCCGTTGCATGAATTCGTACCGCACGATTTGAAAGGTCAGGAAGAAATGGCACAGGCCATGGGTGTGACCGTAGAATACATCCGCCAGCGCGTGGAAAGTCTGTGCGAACACAACCCGATGCTGGGTCACCGTGGTTGCCGTCTGGGAAATACGTATCCGGAAATCACTGAAATGCAGACTCGCGCCATCCTGGGTGCTGCCTGCGAACTGAAGAAGGAAGGTTACAACCCGCATCCTGAAATCATGGTGCCGCTGATTGGTATCTTGTATGAATTCGAAGCACAGGAAAAGGTGATCCGTGAAACTGCTGCCAAACTGTTCAAGGAAGAAGGTGTGGAAATTCCGTTCAAGGTGGGAACCATGATTGAAGTGCCGCGTGCCGCCCTGACTGCCGACCGCATTGCTTCACATGCCGAATACTTCTCATTCGGTACGAACGACCTGACTCAGATGACCTTCGGTTACTCTCGTGACGATATCGCTTCCTTCTTGCCGGTTTACCTGGAAAAGAAGATCCTGAAGGTAGACCCGTTCCAGGTACTCGACCAGAACGGTGTGGGCCAGCTTATCAAGATGGCGGTAGCCAAAGGCCGTTCCGTACGTCCGGCACTGAAATGCGGTATCTGCGGTGAACACGGTGGTGAACCGATGTCCGTGAAGTTCTGCCACAAGGTAGGTCTGGATTACGTGAGCTGCTCACCGTTCCGCGTGCCTATCGCAAGACTGGCTGCGGCGCAGGCTGCAATCGAGGAATAGCACGATATAGCTGATACTCAATAAAATAGGCGGTATGCTTTTCATTTACAAAGGCTTACCGCCTATTGTATTTTTAAAAGGTACGTTCATTCCGCACGGAAAATGAGCGTAATAAACGCAAATGTTTAGAGAATGTTGTTGTGCTTTTCGTTGGGTGTTTAGAGCGTGTTTAGAGCCGTAATTGATGATATGACAGAAAGTTAAGACATTGGAAGCTGTTTGGAATAAATTTAAATAATAATATAATAAAGACATAGAACGATATGGCAACATTTAAAGCGTGTGTTCAAAAAGAACGCAAGGATGGATTTTATCCGGTTTATATCAGAGTTACCCACCATAGGGGGACACAATTCATGAAGACCGACAAGATGGTCACGAAGAAAGAACTTTCCAGAGCGAAAGAAATCGAAGACCCCTACGTGCTTCAGTATTGTGCCGGGCGGATAGTGGAATATAACGAGCGGCTCAACAAAAAAGACATTGAACATTGGACGGTCAAGGAAGTGGTGGATTTTCTTACGAACGGCAATGACGATATTTGTTTTTCGGATTATGCGAGAGTGCATATCGACAGAATGATTGACCGTGGGCAGGAAAGGAATGCCAAGAACTACAAGCTTGCCCTACAACATCTGGAACGGTTCATCGGAACCAACCAAGTGATGTTCGCTCAGTTGACCTCTACGCAGGTGAACAAATGGATAAAGTCGCTTGAACAGACACATAGGGCAAAGGAAATGTATCCAATCTGTATGCGTCAGGTATTTAAAGCCGCCATGTTGGAGTACAACGATTACGATAACGGTATAATCCGTATCAAAGTCAACCCATGGGTGAAAGTGGAAATACCAACGGCTGATCGTGCGGAGAAGCTTGCCATTACCCCCGAAGCATGTCGGGAGTTCTTTTCATTCCCTCTGCCGGAAAGTAAGATGAAATATCCACAGACGGAGTTCGGGCGTGATGTTGCTATGATGGTGCTTTGCCTTGCAGGAATCAACACGATTGACCTGTACAATCTAAGAAAGCAGGATTACCGGAACGGAATTATCCATTACCAACGGGCCAAAACGAAGAAGTTCCGTGCGGATGGTGCGTATATGGAAATGCGGGTGCCAGCAATCATCCAGCCGCTATTTGAAAAGTACATGAACACGGCAAAAGATGATGAGCGTTTGTTCAATTTCTATCAGCGCATGACTACATCGGACAGTTTTTGCGCCAATGTCAACAGTGGGATAAGGCAATTATGCAAGGCTATGGGAATGCCAAAGGAAGAGTGGTATTCGGCTTACACGTTCCGGCATACATGGGGAACAGTAGCTCAGAATGATGTACGTGCCTCTATCTCGGAAGTGGCGTTTGGCATGAACCATAGCAATGGACACAACGTAACACGAGGGTATATCAAGATTGACTTCTCCCCTGCTTGGGAACTGAACGAGAAAGTAATTGATTTCATTTTCTTCTCCGGTAAGGCTTCTGTACGTGAGCAGAAACAGGAGGATGTGCATTTCCGCTTGTCATACCGCTATATGGTGAATGCGGCTGCATACCACAACGGGCAAAAGGTGGCGGAACTGACCGATGTAGGCTTCAACAATGTGGACGAGGTGATTGCCCGGCTCGTAACAATGCTGCCGGACGATATTCCGAACCGCTCGATGGTGATGTTCAAAATCGTCAACCTCGACAAAGACCAGACGGTGGTGTATCAGCGGCAGAAAGGGAAAGGGTTTTAATCAAAGCAACGGCAATATGGAACTGAAAGAGTTTATCAACAAGGCGCTAACGCAGATTGCAGAGGGCGTACAGGAAGCAATAGACAATTCGGAAGGCAAAGGATATTTGGTAAGTCCCACTGTTAGTGGAATCGGCAAAAGTTGTAATGTCCATTTCGATATTGCGGTGGAAAGCGAAGCTGAGGGTAAGGCAGGTATCAAAGTGGTTGGAGGATGTATATCGAAACGGAGTACCAACCGTATCTCGTTTGATGTGACGATGACGCTGCCTACACCCTCCGCCAAAATCAAGAAAGAAAATGCTAAACGTCCGGTTTATGCCGATGAGCAAACAAATCGGCATACTCAATAGCAGTGAGCCATTTGAAAGCCTCTGCGGCATTTTGACCGGCTGCATCACCATCAATTTTTATTTTGGCATAGAACCAAAACAGTTTGCGGTAAAGACGGCGGTATCGCCAATTCTGATAGCGGCGCATCGCTTCTTTGAAAATCTTTTTCATATCATCTGGATTTGTTTTCCGGCAAAGGTAACGGGTGGGAGTTTTCCTGCCCGTTTATCTTTTTACAACCGAAGCCTGCAAGGAAGTTTTCTCTTTGTAGGCTTTCTTTTTTATTCAATTTTTATTCTTGCCCTAAAATCGAAAATTTCTTCACGTGCGCACGCACGCGCGGTAGATGTAGTAGTAGATATATATATTTATTTTATGGTATATCTTCCGAAGAAATGGGGTATAATTGTACATTTATTGCTATTTCTTCCGAAGAAATGCCCTTTTCTTCCGAAGAAATGTACATTTATGGCTGTTTCCTCCGAAGAAATACCCCTTTTCTGTACATTTATGGTTATTTCTTCTGAAGAAATAAATGTAATATCTTCTGAAATTATGTCAAAAAATAGCTCATTTCAGCCATTTCAGAAGATTTTTGAGGTGCTTTTGAGCTGATTTTCGCATAAAAAATTCAATCTGTACAAGAATGTACATTTATGCGTGTTTTTTCCGAAGAAATACCCCTTTCCTGTACAATTAAGGCAATATCTTCCGAAGAAATCCGAAGAAATGGGGTATAATTGTACATTTATTGCTATTTCTTCCGAAGAAATACCCTTTTCTTCCGAAGAAATTTTACGGTCCGGACATGAAAAAAGCGACATTCTCTCGAACATCGCTTCAAAGCAAATCAGTAAAATCATCCCCTTTTCGGGTTGGGGTTCCCTTGGCATGAAGACAATCTAAAGTAGAGGGTAATAGATTATTCTTCCTCGTCTTCTTCTCCGGCAAGTTTGACAAGCTTGTCCTCAATGGTGAGTTTGACCTCGCCATCGTCTATGCTGATATTCTTAGGCATGATGATTTTAATGAACTCTGTCGACACTTTCACCCTGTCTTTGGGGTCAAGTTCCATGAAGTCCTGCATTATTAGTGGCGTCACATCTCCTTCGGGTATAGTGTTGTGCGCTTCAAGCCATTTCTCAATCATCCCTTTTGCCAGTGCCGTTATTTTGTTGGGCGTACCTTTTTGCCGCCCTCCGGTCTTTTTTCCTATTGCCATAATGATTTGTATGTAAAAAGATAAAATGATGATGCGAAGATAACGGCTTACTTTCGCACGCAAGGTATAACTTTTAATAATCAAATAAAGTCTTATGGGTTTAATAGGAAGTGCCATAGGTGCTGCAGGCAGCATTTTCGGTGGGATCAAGGCATCCAAGGCCATGAAGAAAGCAAAACGTAATGTTGAGGCTCAACGGCAAAAGAATCAGGACTGGTACGACAGGCGGTACAACGAGGATGCCACTCAGCGGGCTGATGCACAACGCATCCTTACGCAAACTGAAGAGAGTATAAAACAACGTAACAAAGCCGCTGCCGGTAGTGCAGCCGTCATGGGCGGTACTGATGAAAGTGTGGCAGCGGCCAAAGAAGCGAACAACAAGGCTCTTGCCGATGCAACATCACAGATTGCCGCTGATGCAGAAGCACGTAAGGACAATATCGAAGCCACTTATATGCAAAACGACAATGCTTTAGTGGAACAGCTTAACGCCATTGAGCAAGGCAAGGCCAATGCCATATCGGGAGCTGTACAAGGAGTAACTAACGCGGTAAGTCAAATGCCTTTCTAAACTATTTCAATATGGCAACAATGGATGATATTTTAGGAAACGGAGGTGGTACGCCTCCGCCCAAAGGCTCTAAGGAATGGCACGAACAGCAGCAAGACGCTCCTTCCGTATCATCCCCGGCAAAGGGTACACAGAAATGGACGGAACAACAAGCAGCTGCGGCTCCTGCCGTTACCGGCTCCCAATCTGAAACGGTCGCTGCACCTCCGGCCAAACAAGCCGATGTGAACGGTGGCAGTCTCTCATACGCTGAATTGTACAAAAAACTCAATCCCTATAAACCGCCAACGGACGAGGAACTTGCTAAAGAAAAGAAGAAGCAGAAACGTGAACAGATATTCGCAGCCATTGGTGATGGTATATCGGCACTCTCGAACTTGTTCTTCACCACGCAGTACGCTCCAAATATGTATACCGGTAAGAATACCATGTCAGAACGTACCAAAGTGAGATATGACAAGCTGATGAAAGAACGTGAAGGCAAGGAGAAAGAATATTATGAGGGGCTGATGAGGGCAAGAATCGCTGATGAAGAAAGGGATGACCGTGAACGTAAGTGGCAAAGGCAGCTTGGTCTTGACGATTATAACCGCATACGGAACGATGCCAAAGAGGAACGCGACAGGCAGATGTTTGAATTGAATCTCCAACTGCAAGGCAATAAAATATCCGCATCCGAAGCTGAAGCCAAACGCAAAGGAATTGAAGCAAAATATGCAGAAGAACTTGAAAAGGCAAGGCTTGAAACCGAAAAGGCTAAAGCTGGTGCTTCAAAGGCTTCCGCTTCCGCATCCAATGCCAGAGCAGAATATTACAACCGAGGTGGTGGCAGTGGAAAGGCCGGAGAATATCCGTGGTATGACAGCGATGGTAACAAGCATTTTGCACACTCGTATGAAGCCATGCGTCAGAACGCCATAGACAATGGAACATGGAACGAAGAAACTCAGGCTTCGACCACCGAGGTCAAAAGTGGAAGAGGGAAAACCGTCAAGACATCTGAAACGACAAAGCCCGGTAAAGGACATTCTTCTAAGCCACAGAAAAAAAGTCCAACGGCCGATAATAAAAAGAAAAGTCCAACATCATAAATAAAATACTATGCCTGAAGAAAAGGATAAGATAAAAAAACTGTATGATACGTTTGTTTCTGATGGTTACGACATGGAGAGCGAAGAAGATTTTCGCAAGAACCTGTTAGATTCAACCAAACGTAAAGCGGCTTACGACGCTCTTGTAAAAGATGGTTATGATATGGAGCCGTTTGAAGAATTTGAAAGCAATATAGGGTTTGGAAAGGAACGAACCTCATCGCAACAATCGGGAAACAGTGCTTCCGGAACGGTTGAAGAACCCATTTCACCTGCTAATGAACAGACATGGCAACCTACAGAAAAGGAGAAAGTAGCGATGTTGACCGAAACCGACCGTATTATGAACGATGTGAAATCCCATACACAAACATTCAACGAACGCATAGACAATATGCAGGAATATGGGATAAATCCCGGCTTGCAGACCAAAGAGGGAAAGATGATATTCAATCCTGAAAGTGGGAAGTTGGAGAAAACGTTCCTCACTCCTGCCGGAAATCGTTATTACAGCAAGTCATTGGCTGACATGGAAAGCTTTCAGTACCGCCAAGCTGCCGATATGTCCATAGGCGGACAGTTGCGCAAGGCAAACCTCCGGTTGCAGGAGTTGAAAGCCAAGCAAGAGGAAAGAGCATCAGAAGTACACAAGGAATGGGCAGAAGAGACAGAAAACAACAAAGCCCCTCTCGCTGCCATACTGGGAGCTGCCACTTATACGCCCCGCCAACAATCTGACAAGGAAAACCGTGCGTTATCCGTAGCCATTCGTGAAACAGAGGAACTGATTAAGAACCTTGAAGAACAGAAAGACCGTGAAAACGGTGTAGATGTAGGTTTTTGGCGTGGTTTCGGTCGCACTATGGGTGATGTGCGCACGTGGGATTTCGGTATGGGTGATATGCGTGACGCATTTACGATGATGAATGCCGATGAACTGAAAAAAGAAAATGCCACAGAGGGTGAACGTGAAGCGCATGATGCAATGATGGGCGCAATCCATGAGAAGCAACAAGCAGAGGAAAGATACAGCGGAAATGCAGATTTTTGGAACAGAGCAGGTGTAATGACAGGCTATATGCCGTCCTTCATGCTGGATTTCGTATTGACAGGTGGAGGATTTAACGGATTGTCCTCTTTCTCCAAAGGAAGTACCAGACTTGCAACAAAGGTTATAAGCAAAGAAACGGCTGAAAAAATGGCTCAGCAGGGTTTCAAGTCCTATATCAAAGAAAATGGAGCCAAAGGTTTGGGACGGTATGCAACCGACTGGACCATCAAAGCACTCGGTACAACTGCAGATGATTTGCTTGTACGCGCTCCACTTATGGCCAATACAGTACAGGCAGGGAAAACTACTGCTGACATTATTGACCGTAAACTGGGTGATGTGGTTGTTGATGAGAACGGCAACTATGATTTTTCCAACGACAAGACTTGGGGGGATGCCATTTGGCAAAGTGAAGCCAATGCCATCATTGAGAATTATTCGGAAATGTTCGGTGCACATCTTGATCCGGTCTTTACTCTTGGGAATATGAGCAAACTCGCCAAAGTTGTAGGTGCAAAACGTATCGGTACAGTGCTTTCAAAGGCTGACGCAAGTGCGTTGAACGGTATCATGGGACAAACTCATCAGATGTTCAACAAAATGGGTATGAGTGATTATGTCGGTGAGGTTTCGGAAGAATACTATGGACAACTGTGGCGCACCATGCTCAATCTTGATGATGCCTATCAACAGAATCCGGACGGTACACGTACCAATTTGTTTGCCAGTGGCCAATTTCATGGTGACATTTGGGGAGGCATGGCACTCTCTATGGGATTGATGGGCGCAGGAAAACATACTTTGTCTGCTGCAAATTATACTTCCATGAAGCATGGTGTAAATAAAGCGGACGCAAAAGTGAATGAATTACTCGGCAAAGAGGTATGGGAGCCATTAAAGGAGACGCTTGACCTTACTACCAATGAGAATATCGGTGAAGTTGCGGAACTTATTGCCGGTGATAAAGATTTTACCATCAATGAGAAAGCTGCCGTTCTGGATTATATGGAACGCTCGTTGAATTTGCGAGGATTTAACCTTGCTTCTATGGCTCAATCACGTGGCGGCAACCGAAACGAAAGTGTACAACAAGCAAATGACAGTTATCTCGACGGGTATAATATCATTTCTTCGCAGGAGATGAACGATGCAAAGAACATGTATGAGTATCAGCGTGCAAGGGTTGCAGACCTCGTGGATGAGAGCATGTTTGCAATGATTGAAGAAAATCCGATTGCCGCATTAGAGTTTGTGAATGGCAACGAACAATGGAATGATGAAGATAAGGTTTCCGTAATCGATTATATTAATGCCAAGCAGGTGTATAACGGCATGATACAACGTGTACGTGATGATATAGACGGTCGTATCGAGCAGAGCAACTCAATGATAGATGCACGTGTGAACCGTAATACCGGCATGATACAGGGGGCAACGATGAAGCAGGATGAGCGGAAGGTGTATGTAATCAGTGGCAAGCTTGTACCATATGACGATGGTAGCGGTGTGAGCGTAACTGATTCGGACAACAGCATCATCATTCGCGATTCGGAAACCGGCGCACTTGAACAAGTATCACCTGATGCAGTATTGTCTCTTGATGAATCGCAAGACCCTAACGAGCAAAAAGAATTGGCAGAACAAGCCATTGTGGAGCAGTTCGCACGTGAAGCGGCTGATAAGATAGACGGTAAGGTTACATTCAATCCGGGTGATGCCTATACTATTACCGGACAGGATGGTTCACAGATGCAAGTACAGATTATAGCCAACGAGGACGGTATTGTGGATAATGGGGACGGCACAGTTAACGTTTCGGACGGCGTGAACATCTTCCCGTTGGCAAAAGAAACCATACAGCAACAGGCTGATGCGGCAAATTTGGCACGTGTGGCGCAGTTCGAGCAGCAGAGAACCATTGAGAATGCCGAACGGAAACAGGAGATGCAAGAGGCTGAAAGACCACAATACGCCCTCAATGACATTGTTTCGCTTACCGATGAGAACGGCGTTACCGTCCGTGGCAATATCACAGCAGATGCTGATGCGGACGGCAAGTATGAGGTATTTACCGAAGCCCCTATCAACGGCAAGCGTGTGAACCTGTTTACCCGTGATGAACTTGACAATATGTTGTTGGAGCATAACGGAGTAGCGTTTGAACGCCCTGTCGAGAATGAGAGCAACAATGGTGCGGAAAATATTCCCGAAAATGATAACAATGCCCCTCAAAATATTCCTGCCATGCAGAGAATACCAAAGGATGAGCAGGGAAATCCACTATATGAGCAGGCCGACAGCGACACAGCTTGGGATGCCATTGTGGAGCAGACTGAGGGTGATGAGGATATGGCACAGACCGTAGTCGATGGAATGGTTGCCGACAAGGAAGAAGCCTTGAAGAAGTTGGAGAAAGCCAAATCGAAAGGTGGCAACTCCATTGCCGAAAAGATTGCTTCCGAGAAAGAACGCAAAGCGGCGATTGATGCAGCCAAACAGGAATTGCTCGTTTGGCAGAAGATAGCCGGTACCGCCAAACGCAGAAAAATGGAAGCGGATGATGAACGCAGACGTATTGCCGATGAAGCAGCCGCATTGCGAAAGGCAGAAGAAGAAAAGTTACGTGCCGAACGTGAGGAAGCGGAACGCATCGAGCGTGAAGCCCTGAACGGAGTGCCGGACATGGTGGACGACAAGCCGCAGGATGCACGGGCAAGAGGTTACAGACGCATGAACGGTCATAAGATAGACAGACAAGAGCCTGTACAGGCATTGCAGGGAAAGGAGGTATCCGTAAAATTCAGTGATGATGCCATTGTAGGTGGTCGTGTAGCCGTGATTGATGTAAACTTGTTGCAACCGAGCCATATTCAAGGCGTGCGCAACCCTCTGCACTTTATTGACGAAGCGCAGCCAAAAGAACGGAATGACGAGGCAAGTGTATTGTCTGCACGAAAGATTGCCGGAAACATACGCCCCGAAGAAATCACATCTTCTGTTACCGCCTATACAGGCGCACCTACCGTGAACGCACGGGGCGAAGCCATACAGGGCAATAACCGAAGTGACGCACTTCGTATCATGTGGGAGAACCATCCGGAACAGGCGGCTCTTTACAAGCAGTATCTGAAAGACCATGCGGAAGAATTTGGATTACAAGCAGAAGACATTGAGGCTATGGAGCATCCTGTCCTTGTGAACATGGTTGATGTGGACGATGCAGAGGCTATCCGTCTTGGCCAGTATGTGGCACAGGACACAGAAAGTGGAGGTGTTGAACGCATCAAACCTAAAAACGCCTTGCAGCGCATGGGAGCCGAAATGCGTTCGTTTGCCAACTTGCTGCTTAGGACTTCGGATGATGAAATGTCATTTGCCGGACTTGTGGATTCCAATGGTGCTAATGTTTTGAAATGGATGAGCCAAAGAGGTTTCATTACTCCCACACAATACAAGAGTGCGTTTGACAGCAAGGGTAACTTGACTCCCGAATCCAAGAATGATTTGCGTGGTATCATGTATCAAAGCATATTCAAGGACGGTAGTACACGGTTGGAGGAAATGTTCAACGTATTACCGGTAAAAGCACAAAAAGCTATTCTTGCCACTGCTTTTCGTGATTATGATAGTCCGAACAGTGAACGAATGGTAGATGAGATACAGAATTCCGTTCGTGCTTACTATGCTTTGTCCCAAGATAAAATGTTTGCAGAGGCAAAGAACTTCAAGGAAGCACGTACTGCCGTAGAAAGTTGGAAACGCCAGTATCAAATGGATGATGTCACTGGGGAAAGTTATCTCCCTGCTGATAATTTCAGTAACTTTGTCCTGCATTTGGCCGCAATGTATAAAGGTGAAAGCCAAAGCTTCATTCAAAATACATTCGGCAAGATTTATGACCTTATACAAGGTACACAGGAAGAAACTCTGTTCGAACAACCGGACAATACCCCTCGGACGCTCGTACAGGCTATTAAAGAAACATTTAATTTAGATTACAATGGACAACAACGAAGCAATGTATTGGTTGGCGATACTGCAACAAGCCAACGAGGGCAGCAAGGAAGCAATGGAACTCTTGCGCCAAGAGAACGAGTTGAGAACAGAAATGGGACAACTGATGATACAGGAAGAACTGAAAGCATTGGTGGACAAAGCGAAATAGAATCTTCTTTATCACAAGAAGAAATGCTGTTTTCTGATGATACTGACAATCAACTTAGTGCAAAAATAGCAAGACGTATTGAAGTTCAAGAAGATGATTGGATTGAAAGCGGAAAGTATGGCGATACTTATAAACAGACAATTATTGTTGATGGTACTCATAAAGTTATAAAAGTTGATGCACCTGATACGAAAGGTAATTATATAGGTAGCGCTTATGAGTATGACGGTCAAACATTCGGAGATTTATTGGATGTTCTTAATTATATTGATGCATCTTTGTCTTTAGCCAATGCTGTTGCAGTGGCAGAGAAAGAAACCGATACTACTCCTACGGAGAAACAGAAAGAAGCAGGCAATTATAAGAAAGGTCATGTGCAGGTTGGTACATTCAATATCACCATTGAGAACCCGAAAGGATCCGTTCGTAGTGGAATAGACACAGAGGGCAACAAGTGGGAAACGATCATGCAGAACACCTACGGCTATATTCGTGGCACGGAGGGCGTGGATGGAGACCACATAGACGTGTTCCTCTCTGACGATATTGACGGGTGGAACGGACGCAGGGTGTTCGTGGTGGACCAGTATAATGAGGATGGCAGCTTTGATGAGCATAAGGTAATGCTTGGTTTCAATGAGACTGACGATGCCGAGGCAGCTTACTTCGCGAATTATGACAGCGACTGGGCAAATAATCACAAGACAGTGGTAACTGCCGTAAACTTGGAGGATTTCAAGAAGTGGATAGATAGTAGCCACCGTAAGACTAAAGCGTTTGCTGAATACAAATCAGTCAAAAGTGTTGAGGAACAGAGTTCAAGTACACAAGTCGACAGACTTTCTGAAATCAAATCACGCATTGAAGAACTGCACAAGGAACAAGAAGCCGCACATGGTCAGAGTGATATATTTGAGGAAGCCCGCATTATTTCCGAAATAAACGACCTCTTTACTGAACAGCGGAAATTGGAACAAAACAATTCCAATGAAGAAACGACAACACCGACTGATGCTGCATACACCATTACTCAGGCACAATATACCACCAAAAGGGGTAAGGTGTTGGATATGCACCTTGTGAAGTTCAATAATAAATTAAGAGATACTGTTCGGAAGCACACCACAATGTTTGCCAAACAACTGAAAGGCTGGTGGGACAAGGAAAAGCAAGGCTTCATGATGCGGAGCAAGGAAGATGCTGAACGCTTGGCAGAATATGCAACCGATGCACAATCACAACCACCTTTGTCTTTGTCTGATTTGTCAGAAGTAAATGACGGCAATGTGCAGTTTTCAGAACCTCAACAACAGAAAGCCACGAAGCAGGAGGAAAAGCAGGAATATACTCCTATATGGCAATACTCTGTTTTTGTTGATAAAGAAACAGGGGAAACTACATTAAGTCGTGATGATGTGAGCGGTCCCATACCTATTGGTGATGCACGTTTTCGTCAGACAACCAACAGCCCAGAGGAAATGTTAGACATTCTTCGCAATCCTCAGAACGGTATGCAAGAAGTTTTGGATGCAGTTGGCATTTCGCTCGAAAATAAAATTAAGACCCGAGAACTTGATCGCAAGGCAAAGGATGAAATTCGTGACAAAAGGACAGATTTCGTTGTTGACAAGGAAATGGATAACAGATATTCTGTTCGTACTTTGATGAAGATGATTGATGCGGAAAAACAGGCTGTGATGGATTTAGGAGAGAAGCGTGGTGGAGACGTTTATCATGAAGGAAATATTATTTTCCTGACTAAAGATAGTGCAGATAAGTTTGCTAATGAAGTCCGAACTCTTATCAACGATATGCGGAGTGAGCAACAACAAGACAATTCGCAGAAAAAGACTGAAGCGAGTGGTAACCGTCTTGTTACTGATGAGCGTTATGCAGAACTTCGTGAGCGTATGCGTAAGAAGTTGCTCGGTCAAATGAATATAGGTATAGACCCTGAGATTCTTGCCATTGGAACAGAGATGGCTGTTTACCATTTGGAGAAAGGTTCACGTAAGTTTGCCGAGTATGCAACGGCCATGATTGCAGACTTGGGCGATGCCATACGCCCTTACCTTAAAGCATTTTACAATGGTGCGAGAGATTTGCCGGAGGTGGCAGAGAACGGACTGGATGCAGACATGACTCCATACGATGAGGTACAACAATTCGATGTGGCGAATTTCGATAAGAAAAGTATTGATGCGCTTGCTACCGCCGAAACCGTAACAAGAGAGACCGAGGTGGAGCAAGAGGCAGAGATTGCACAGGAACGCATCAAAAAAAGTCGCCCTGCACGTAAGAAGAATGAGAAAAAAGCAGTAAATTCACAGCAGTCAAATGAACTGGGCTTGTTTGACGATCTGATTGATAACAATAAAAACAACGAACATGGATTACAGAGAACTGATGCAGAACGCTCCGAAGGATTGTCAGCCAACGGTAATCGACACGGACAAGGATTATCAAGAGGCACTGAAACAGGTAGCGAAAGCGAACAACAAGCAGGTAGAGGAACTGACAACGAAGGAGAAAGAACAAGCGATGCAGTCAATAGGATTGTGCGACCTCGACTTTCAGATGCCATAACTGAGAAGAAGAATACCCATAACAACCATTCGGAACGTGGTAAAGACCACGCTCCGACATCAGTAGATGCCCGTATCGAAGCCAATATCAAGGCTATCGAACTGGCAAAACAGTTGCTTGAAAGCGGCGAACGGGCTACAGAAAAACAGATGCAGACTCTTCGCAAGTTCAGTGGCTGGGGTGGCTTGGGCAAGGCTTTCAACGAAGGTACATCGTATGCTCCTAATCCCATTGCAAAGAAGCTCCGTGAGTTGCTTGGTGAAAAGGCATATCAAGAGGCCGTAATGAGTGCAAATAGTGCCTATTACACTCCGGCATACGTTGTGGATACGCTTTGGGACATTGCCGAACAAATGGGCTTCAATGGTGGAAACATTCTTGAAGGTTCTGCCGGTATCGGCAATATCTTGGGACAGATGCCTACAAACATCAGTGAGCGTAGTGACATCCATGCCATAGAGATTGACGGAACTTCGGGAGGCATCCTCTCGCTCCTCTATCCTGATGCCAAAGTGGAAATACAGGGCTTCGAGCAGACACGCATACCGAATGGCAGCGTGGATTTGGCTATTACCAATGTTCCGTTCGTTACAGGACTCCGTGTGAACGATACCACCGGCGATAAAGACCTGTCGAAGAAATTCCACAACATACATGATTTCTGTATAGCAAAGAATGTGCGCAAACTGCGTGAGGGCGGTTTGGGTATCTTCATCACATCCAACGGCACGCTTGACAACAGCAAGAAGCTCCGTGATTGGATTGTGAACGAGGGAGGTGCAGATTTCGTGGGTGCTTTCCGTATGCACAACAAGACTTTCGGAGGCGCCGGGGTAACCTCCGACATCGTTGTTATCCGCAAGCGTGTGAACGGGCAGAAGTCAGTCCACGCCATTGATGTAAGCGATGTGAGCGGAGAGCGCATGGCAGAATATGACACCGGGGAAACACGCAAGGTCAAAGGCAAGGAAACGCCGGTCATCAAACAGCTTTCGATGGACTACAACCGCTATTTCATTGAACACCCTGAAAACATGGCAGGTGAAATGCATTTTGCATTTGAGAAAGGTGACACTTTCCGCCCGACAAGCAAAGGCTTATACCCTAAACAGGATAAGAAGCAGGAAGAAATGTTGGCTGAATTTGTCCGTTCGTTCCGTGCGGAGGAATTTGGTGAGCGTAACACAGAAGTTATCACTGATGTAATGCCAGGCAAGAAGATTGGCGAAGTGTTTGTTAAAGACGGAAAGCTGTACATCAACTCGACAGCAAGCGCACAACCCCTCGAAGTAAATGCTAATAAGGTAAAGGGGCATACGAAAGTGGAATGTTTCGAGGCGTACACCGCTATCAAGAAAGCCCTTGCAGAAGTCCTTTCCTATCAGACCGAGAATGAAAGCGATGAGGGGCTGAAACCCTTGCTTGACAAACTCAACAAGGCATACGATGATTTTGTCAGCACATACGGACACTTCAACAAGAACACCGCCATTGCGTTTCTCCGCAATGATGTGGACTATGCCAATGTATTCGCTCTTGAAAAGTTTGAGGAAACGGCAGATGAAAAAGGAAACCGGATACAGAAATTTGAAAAGACCGATGTATTCAGCAAACGTGTCGTTGAAAAAGATAAAGAACCCACCCCGGCCAATGTCAAGGACGGTATCATTGCAAGTATCTTCAAATTCGGTCGTGTGGACATACCATATATCGCCGAACAACTTGGCACAGGCATCGAAGATGTGAAGAAAGAAATCATCGAGAGCGGCTACGGTTTCGAGGACCCAGTAAGCCGACAGATGGAAGCATCGTATCAGTATTTGAGTGGAAATATCCGTGAAAAACTGCGTCAGGCAGAGGAAAACAACGAGAATGGGGAATTTGACCGCAACATCAAGGCATTGCAGGAAGTCATGCCAATGGAAATCCCCGCACATCTGATAGACTTTACCCTCGGCAGTTCTTGGATTGACCCGAAATTGTATGAAGATTTCGTAAAGGAACGAACGGAGGTAAATGTCCGGTTTACAGCAGTAGGCGGTACTTGGTTTATGAAAGAACCATACTTTACCAACTACGAAAAGAACCGTGCCATGGGCGTGACCAGTGAAATGCTCGGCAGAACCATTATGGGGCACACTCTCATAGAAGCTGCCATTCAGAACAGAAGCATTACAGTTTCCACCACCAAGAAACATTATGACGGCACAACAGAAACAATAACCGACAAGGAGGCTACACAAGCTTGTGCTGCCAAGATTGATGAAATCCGTCAGGACTTCAAGGACTGGGCAAGGCAGAAGATGCAGAGCGACCCGGAAATGTCGGAACGTATGGAACGTATCTATAACGATATGTTCAACAACTTTGTGCCTATGAGCATACCGGACGAGTTTGTGCCGGAGTATTTTGGAGGTGCTTCACATAAATTCAAGATGCGTCCTCATCAAGGCAGAGCCATCGTGAGAGGCACACAGCAACCGTTGTTGCTTGCCCATGAGGTAGGAACAGGAAAAACCTTTACCCTTATTTCCACAGCAATGGAAATGCGCCGTTTAGGTACTGCCCGCAAACCGATGATTGTTATACAGAATGCCACGGTAGGTCAATTTGTTGCAAGTGCAAAGGAACTGTACCCGAATGCCAAGATACTGACACTCGAAGAGGCAGACCGTAGCGCAGATGGTAGAAAGAACTTCTATGCCAAGATACGCTACAACGACTGGGACATGATTGTCGTTCCGCAATCAACCTTTGAATTTATTCCCGACAGCGAGGAAAGGGAAATGGCTTTCGTGCAGGACAAGATTGAGGAGAAGATGCTCATTCTTGAACAGATGAAAGAGGAAGACCCGGACGGAAAGAACATGATTACCCGGCAAGCCGAACGTGAAATCGAATTGTTGGAGGAACAGCTTGCCGGACTTGCAGACAATGCTTCAAAGAAACGCACCGCCAACGATGAGAAAAAACGTGCCGTAGCCTTGCAGAATGCAGAAGTCAAGGCAATGGAAATGCTTGACCGCCGTACTGACGATGTGGAGAACTTTGACGACATGGGCATTGATGCCCTGCTTGTGGATGAAGCCCACGAATACAAGCACCTTGGATTTGCCACTGCCATGCAGCGTGGAGTGAAAGGTGTGGACCCGTCATACAGCAAAAAATCACAAGGCGTATTCTTGAAAACACAGGCTGTTTTAGAAAAGAACAACGGACGAAACGTAATCTTTGCCACAGGTACGCCTATCAGCAATACCGCTGCAGAGATTTGGACGTTCATGCGCTATCTCATGCCTGCCGATACAATGAAAGAATACGGTATCTATTACTTTGATGACTTTGTACGCAACTTCGGTAACATTCAGCAAATGTTGGAATTCACCACAAGCGGAAAGTTCAAGGAGAACAATCGCTTTGCCGGATACGTGAACCTGCCCGAACTGGTGCGTATATGGTCTGGAGTGTCCGATACTGTCCTTACCAAAGAAGCCGGTGGCGTAAAGGACAAAATACCTGAAATGGAGGGAGGAAAGGCACAAGACCTCTATCTGCCACAGACACGTGCATTGCGTAGTATCATGAAGTTCGTAAAGAGCGAACTTGAACATTATGAGCAGATGAGCGGCAAAGAGAAGAAAGAGAACAGTCATATTCCGCTCACGATGTATGGTATTGCCAAAGCTGCTGCCGTGGATGCCCGATTGGTGCAGTCAGATGCAGAGGACGACCAAAACAGCAAGACCAATGAAGCCGTGCGCCAAACTTTGCGCTCACTGAAAGAAACAGCCGACTACAAAGGTACGGTTGCCATTTTTGCCGACAATTATCAAAATAAGCAGAGCGGATTCAATCTTTATGATGACATCAGAAATAAACTGATTGCAGAGGGTGTTCCTGCTGATGAGATTGTAGTAATGAGGTCGGGAATGACCGTCAAGAAGAAACTTGAAATCTTTGAAAAGGTAAATCGTGGTGAAGTTCGCGTGATTCTCGGTTCTACCTTTACGCTCGGTACGGGCGTGAACATTCAGGAACGACTGCACACGCTGATACATTTGGATGCACCCAACCGTCCTATGGACTATACCCAGCGCAACGGACGCATTTTGCGACAGGGAAATTTGCATAAGGACATGAACAAGCCTGTACGCATCTTGCGTTTCGGAGTTGAGGACAGTTTGGATGTTACCGCCTACCAACGATTGAAAACAAAGGGAGCGATTGCCGACAGTATCATGAACGGCAAGCAGATGATGAACAACAGCATGACCAACCGTGTGCTTGAAGAGGAAGAAGATGTGTTTGGCGATACCGTTGCGCAGCTCTCCGGCAGTGAGTATGCCATGCTGAAAAACAATGCGGAAAAGAACGTGCGTAAATATGCAAGCCGCAAAAAGCAATGGGAAACAGACCAAACCTATATCCATAATGCCAAGCCAAGACTGAAAGCCTTTATCAAGGATGCGGAAAAGCGCATTGAGGACAACGGCAGGTGCTTGGAGGCTGTACGCTCGTCATTCCCCGATGGACAATTCAAGGAGATTGTAACCGGGAAACATCGCTTTACTTCTGTTGATACAATGGATGATTTTTTCAAGGAACACAACAAGAGTGTCCTTGCCGAAATGAAGCAGATGAAAGACGGTGAGATTTCAGGAGAACAGAAACGGGAACTGATTATACAGATAGGCGATTTTTCATTTGTGGTCACAACAAAACTGACAAGGAAAACCATGAGTGACGGTGCAACACTTTTCAATGATGTTGAGCGTAGAATGACCTACTCTTGTCTTGAACTCGGCATTGAAGATGTGCCGGTACGCCAAAACCTGCTTCGCAATGCCGTTGAGGATATTACAGACAATGTGATTACAGGAAAGGATTTTGCAGAGAGATTGAGTGCCGGAGAGCGAAGCAAAAAACATAATGAAGCCGAATTGAAAGAACTCCTGTCAAGAGAGGGCAAGCCATTCGAGTATGAAGAAGAATTGGCACAGGCGAAAGCACAGTTAGAGGAATATGCCGAACTGATGAAGAAAGAGTTGGAGGAAAAGGAAGCCAAATACGCTGAAATGGATGCAAGCGTGGAAACGGCAAATAATATTTCCGCCTCGGAAGAAGATGATGAATTAAAACGCGAAGGTGGTGGTGCCTACACCGATGATGAAGTCAGTTATGAGAATGACCCAGTAGCAAAACTGCTCGGTCAGTCAAGAAGAACGGCAAAGCAACGGAGGGAATTTGCACAGCGCGAACGCCAAAGAATGGCAGAACGTGTGGAAATCCTTGCCGAGAAGCTGCATCTTGACAATGTGGAGATTGTTACTGATGCTTCCGTCTTGGATGGAAAGAAACAGCGTGCAAAAGGCTTCTATTCGAAGAGTACAGGGAAGATAACCATTGTCATTCCCAACCATACAAGTGCGTTTGATGTTGAGCAGACGCTGCTACATGAGGCTGTGGCGCACTATGGTTTGCGCCAGTTGTTCGGAGAACATTTTGACACATTCCTTGATAATGTATTCAACAATGCCGATGAGAACATACGCAAACGCATTGTAGATATGGCTGCAAAAAACGGTTGGAATTTCCGAAAGGCTACCGAAGAATATCTTGCTTCGCTTGCCGAACAAACAGAATTTGAAAACATCAATGCAAGCTGGTGGCGGCAGATAAAGGATTTCTTCCTGAATATGCTCCATAAGATAGGCTTCGATGATTTCAGAGGGGTTACTCTGACAGACAACGAACTGCGCTACATATTGTGGAGAAGCTATGAGAACCTTGCCGAGCCGGGCAGATACAGGAGCATCTTGGGTGAAGCTGCTGATGTGGCAAAACAATACGAGTTGGGGGTTGGTAACTATTCGGATACCAACCGCAACCCGAATTTTGCAGCAGATAGCAATGATGAGCTCTATCGTGACGGCAGCCCCGAAATGCACGAAAGAGAGTTGGCACGAGACCGCTACGAAAGACGTGTTAAGACAGGAATGTTCCAATCACAGGAAGCATTGCAGGATAGTATGCTCGGACTTAAAGAAGCTATGCAGGCTATCCTTGGCCAAGGAACAAACATTGAGGATGTGGACGGATTTGAAAACGCATACTTGGGCGAAAATCGTCTGTCGAGCGTGAACAAAGCCGAAGCCGATGCATTTGCACACACCCTGTTCAAGCCCATGCTTGATGAAGTTGCCAAACTCGCCCGGACTGAGGCAGAGCGTGAGGAATTGACCGATTACATGATGGCGAAACACGGACTTGAACGCAATACATATATGCGTAATGAAGCAATCAATAATGGGGCAACCAATGCAGACCAAACCGACTATGCCGGACTTACAGCCCTTACAGGTATGGATAATGTTACCGATGCTGAAACGGAAGCACAGATAATGGTTAACGATTACGAACAGGCACATGACACTGCCGACCTTTGGAAAAAAGTCAATGCTGTGAGCAAAGCAATACTTTCAAAGTCATACGAATGTGGCATGATGAGCAAAGCGACCTTTGACAAGATTTCAGATATGTATGATTTTTATATTCCGTTACGTGGTTTTGATGAAAAGACCAGTACTGAAGCATACGCATATCTGACGCACAAGCAAAGTGCATTCAATGCTCCTATCAAGAAAGCGGAAGGACGAAGGTCGAAAGCGGATGACCCTTTTGCCAACCTGCAATCAATGGCAGAAGGTGCTATCATGCAGGGCAACCGGAACAAATTGGTAAAACAGCGTTTCCTTAATTTCGCACTTAACCATCCGAGCGACCTTGTCAGTGTGAGCGACATTTGGGTAGAATACGATACGGTGACCAACGAATGGAAGCCTGTGTTTCCTGACAACATAGACAGTACAGACACCCCCGAAGAAGTAGAACGGAAGATGCTGGACTTTGAAACAAAGATGAAATCGCTGGCACAGCAATACCCTGACCGATACAAGCATGGAAAAGATACCGTGAATATTCCTTACCGTATTGTGGAAAGCAGGGATATGAGGCAGCACCAAATTATTGTGAAGCGTGGCGGCAGGGACTATGTGATTACCATTAACGGCAATCCCCGTGCGGCACAGGCATTGAACGGACAGACAAATCCCGATAACGACATGTCGGGGGCAATCGGGGCTATTCTCCGTGCAGGAGAAAATATCAACCGACAGTTGAGTGCGTTCTATACTACACGAAACCCGGACTTCATCGTGTCGAACTTTATGCGAGATATGTTATACACCAATACCATGACCTGGATAAGGGAAAGCCCGAACTACGCACTGCGTTTTCATCGCAATTATATGTATGCCAACCCTGTAAGAATAAAGCAACTCTTGGCAAAACACCGCAAAGGGACACTTGACATGGGCAACAAGACGGAAGCGATGTTTCATCAGTTCATGATGAACGGAGGAGAAACAGGCTACGCCAATATCCGTGACATTGAACAGCATAAAAACGACATACGCAGGGAACTGAAAAAATCGAGCGGCAAGATTCCTGTAAAAAAAGCATGGGACTTGTTGGGCGAACGTTTCGATGAGTACAACCGAGCCGTTGAGAACTGCGCCCGTTTTGCCGCTTTCATGACATCACGTGAAATGGGCAGGAGCATTGACAGGTCCATTTATGATGCAAAGGAAATAAGCGTGAACTTCAACAAGAAAGGCAGCGGAGCAAAATTCTATGACAGTACAGGGCAGACAAAGGCAGGTAACGCCAGTGCATTGGTATCTGGGCTTGGTCGTAGCGGTTATGTATTTTGGAATGCCGCCATTCAAGGTACGACAAACTTTGGGCGACAGGTGAAACGCCATCCAGCCAAATCCTTTACAGGCATTGCGGCGATGTTCCTTCTTGGTGCCATTGTTGCCTACTTGGGTGGCGATGATGATGACGATGATGACAAGAACGCATACTACAATCTTCCCGAATATGTAAGGCGCAGCAATATTCTTTTCCGTGCAGGAAACAGTTGGGTATCCATTCCTCTTCCGGTAGAATACAGGGCAGTTTACGGCATGGGCGAACTGATGATTTCCATCCTTAATGGGAAGGAACATCTAACAGGTGGCGAAATAGCCGAATCCATAACAGGACAGGTTACACAAATATTGCCGATTGACCTCTTGGAGGGCGGAGGCGGACTGAACGCTTTTGTGCCGAGTGCCTATAAACCCCTGTGGGAAGCCTACGTTGCGGAAAAGAGCTGGACGGGTATGCCTTTGTACAAGGACACCCCTTGGAATAAGGATATGCCCGAATGGACAAAAGCATACAAGAGTGCCAACAAATACATTGTCGGGCTTGCAAATGTCATGAACGAAGCTACTGGCGGTGATTCTTACACAAAAGGTGCTATCGACTTCAATCCTGCCAAGATTGAATATATGCTGAACGGTTATTTCGGTGGCGTGTTCGGAACAATCGACAAGTTGAGCAAGACAGTAGAAACCGTTACAGGCAACCGTGAGTATGACCCTCGTAGCTTCTTGTTGGCAAACAGACTGGTCAAAGCCGGGGACGAACGCACCGAGTACAGGGCTGTGAACAATGAGTATTTCCGATTGAAAGAGGAGCATGACCGATTGAAATCCCGATTAAAGCACTATGAGGAAGATACCGACAACGACATATTTGACTATGCGGAAAAGATTGATTTCCTTTACAATTCACCCGAATACGAGCGGTATGAAATTTTTGAGGATTATCGTAGGGATATTGACGACCTCTATAATGAACTGAATGACACAGTTGATGATGAGGAACGTAAGAATATTGAGGCTGAATTGAATGAACTCAAAAAGGAAATGATAGAAGAAATGAACAAAACCCGTAAATAGTTAAACATAGGATGATTGCCCGGAGCAGTATATTTGTTCCGCGCAATCATTAAAATGATAAAAATATGCATATAAATAAAAGCGAAAGAAAATTGCTGCCAATGAGCCGTATAGCTCCGGGAAGAAATGATGCCGCCGAGATAGATACTGTTGTTTCTGCAAAACGTTATGGTGACCGCAGGGCATTTGACATTCTTATGGAAGCACAATACTATTGGAGCCAGATGGACGACTTTCGGAAAGACCGGGAGCGAAACAAACGCTATACCTATGGTTTCCAATGGGACGATATGATTTGTGTGGACGGAAAATCCATGAGCGAGGAAGAATACATTAAAAGTCAAGGCAACGTGCCTTTGAAAAACAACCTTATCCGTAGGCTTGTGCGAAGCGTGCTTGGCGTGTATCGAAGCCAAAGTAAAGAACCGACCTGTACCGCACGTGATCGGGATGAACAGAAACTTGGTGAAACGATGAGTACGATACTTCAATGCAACATGCAGCTTAACCGAATGAACGATGTATATGCCCGAACTATGGAAGAGTTCCTGATAAGCGGTTTTATCGTTCACCGTAAATCGTACGGTTGGCGTAATGGAAAAGAGGATTGTTGGACGGACTATGTGCAACCCAATAATTTCTTTATCGACAACAACATGAGAGATTTCAGAGGTTGGGATGTTTCCGTGCTTGGAGAAGTTCACGACATTTCTTTCGGACAGTTGTGTGAACAGTTCGCATCAAGTCCGCAGGAATACAGACAATTGCGTGACATTTACAAGTGGGCGGCAAGGAAAGATTACATAGCCACATACGCGGAGCGTTTCGGGTATAGCCGCTTGGAAAACTACGATTTTCTATTCACAAGCGAACCAGGACGATGCCGTGTGATAGAGATATGGCGCAAGGAGCAAAAACCGAGATACCGTTGCCATGACTACCAAAACGGCGATATTTTCAAAATAGACGAAGAAGATTACGCACAAGTGGTGCTTACTGAAAATGAAGAACGTATGCGTATGGCCAAGGAAGCCGGTATGCCGGAAGATGAGGTTCCGTTGATAAAAGCTACTTGGTTTGTGGACGATTATTGGTATTTCTATTACCTTTCTCCTTTTGGCGACATATTGAGGGAGGGGGAAACGCCTTACGAGCATGGAAGCCATCCATATGTTTTCAAGGCATATCCGTTCATTGATGGTGAAATCCATTCATTCGTTGCTGATGTAATCGACCAACAGCGATATACCAACCGATTGATAACCCTCTATGACTGGATAATGCGGGCGAGTGCCAAAGGCGTGCTGATGATGCCCGAAGATTGCTTGCCTGATGGTGTGAGCATTGACGATATTGCAGAGAGCTGGACAGAATTTAACGGTGTCATCGTATACAAGCCGAGCAAAAGCGGAAAAGTGCCGGAACAGGTGGCCAATAATTCCACAAATATAGGCATTGCGGAACTGCTTAATATGCAACTCAAATTTTTTGAAGATATATCGGGAGTTACGGGCGCATTACAAGGAAAGCCCGGGTATTCCGGTGAAAGTGCATCGCACTATAACCAACAGACAGAAAACGCCACGAAGTCATTGCTCGACCTGCTTGAATGCTTCAGTTGTTTTGTAGTGGACGGAGCATATAAGGATGTGAAGAATATGCAGCAGTTTTATGATAGCAAACGTGTTTTCAATATTGCAGGTAAGAGTGGTGCACAAATCGAATATGACCCGAAGAAAATACGTGATGTAGAATTTGATTTAAGCATTACCGAAAGCACTTCAACACCGGCATACAGGCATCTTGCTAACGATATGCTTATGCAGTTGTACCAGTCTCAGGCAATCAGTGTAGAGCAGCTGCTTGAGCATGGAGATTTCCCGTTTGCAGATGAATTGTTGCAAAGTATCAAATCACAGAAGGAACAGTTGGAGCAGGGCAAAGTGCCCGACGGTCTTTCTCCCGAACTGATGGCGCAAGCGCAGCAAGGAGCGAATATGCAGGCCGTGAACAAACTGAACAATGCAATGAGGTAATAATTTTAATTTAACGACATCATGGAACAGAAAACTATTTGTATAGACTTTGACGGTGTCATACATGACTACAGCAAAGGTTGGCAGGGTGAAGATGTATTCGGGCAGATAATACCGAACGCAGATACAGGTACAGCCACCCTAAAGAAAAACGGGTGGACTATCATCATATTTACGACACGCAAGAAAACTGAAAAATTAGAAAAGTGGTTGGAAGAAAACAATATTTCATACGACCATATAAACGAGAACCCGAATCAACCTGAACATGCAAGCGGAAAAATCATAGCCGATGTGTACCTTGATGACCGGGGTATCTGTTTCAGAGGACGGTGGGATTCATGGCTTATGAGAGATATTATAGAGTTTGAGCCTTGGCAGGAACAACAAAAGAGAGAAATAGAGCAACTTGCGACATATGGCCAAACCGAAGATGATATTTGGTCAAGAGGCAACGAGAAAAGAATCAAACAAGCCCATGTTTAGCGGATAAAGTATGAGGGTGTATCAACTGAAGATATTTGGCACACCCTCATGTCTAATTATTATTATTCTTTGGACAGTTGGAATTTCTCTATCCAGACATCTTCCTCTCCATTGTCGAAATCAACAACACAGGCTTCATTCGGAATATCCAATTCCTTGCCCGTACCAATGACACCATTATCGTTGCATATTACCCGGTCCCCAACTTTGAACTTATTGATATTGTCAAGTGCGAGCGGGTCGTTGGTCAGTGTGGCTATACCGTCAATGTTTCCGTACTTTCCCATTCTCTTTGGTATTTGAAAATGAATCAAGCCATGAGAAATACTGTTTTCGTTTCAATGCAATAACAGCAGAAGGAAGCATAGCTGAACCGTTTCCATAAGTCGTGCAGTAGAAGCATTCGCGTTCAAGGTCGCCCACAAACGTATTATGATTGATGTAGCCTTTCTGTTTCAACTTACGGAAATTCTTTCTATCCATAATGATAAGTTGACCTTTTTTCCCACCGGCAGGCATAACGTAGTAACGTTCTCCAGTTTCTTTGTGTTTTTCGTCTGCCTGTCTGACTGCTTCACGTAAACGAAGCGAAGCTCTGATTTTTCTGAAAATGTTCATTGTTCCTTGTTTTTATAGTTAAACTTATATTGTAGCTGCTGAAACAGCTTTTTTCTTTTTGATAACAAATCGTCCGATACGAAGCACAATCTTTGGAATTTCCATTTCAAAGAAACATATATGCAAGCCTATGGCTCTTGTCATTAGCAAGTCATCATGTTTACCGGTAATCGCTCCGAAAGCTCCGTTCGGTTTTTTCTCGTAACACAAATATTCGTCCAGGCAACGTTCGTCACGTTCTGTGTATAAATTCTCACGAATAACCTTGACTAAGGTTGATATAATCATTGGTTTGGTTGAGACATTGGTATGGAAGCCGTATTTGGTAGGCAATCCCTCGCGTACGGCTTCTTCGGACTGACCACGTGCATAGAGATTAGGGTAAATCTCTTTGATTTGATTAAGGATGAACTGTGACTGGTCGCCATCTACCTGCCGCTCCTTGTCATGCGTTTCCAAGGTGTTGCTTTCTATCACCAAGAGTGAATTGTCATAAAAAGCCGCTATTTGTGCCGCTTTCCACGCAAGCTGGTCGATGTCGCAATGTCCGTACCATTGTGCCACTACGACAGGCTTGCCACCATCAATCATAAACAGACGGTCAAGCACAAGAACAACAGAGAAGTCTGCTTTATTGGAGCGTCCACCCACATCGACAATCGTGAGGTAACGATTTGTAACAACTTCCTTTTCATCTGTTTCCGGCAACTCCCAAATATGCAACAATCCCTGTTTGTCTTTCACAAAACGCAAGTTCTGCAAAGCGTTCTTGCCCTCATCCGCATCGGCACAGACTTCACCGACATATTTAGGTTTCTTGCAGGTCTTACGCATTGCATCGACCTTGTATTTGTCGAACACACGTGCTCCCGAATGTACGAAGGCTTCCACATCATCAGACGGAAATTCGGCAGCCATCTGCCCATGGTCATTGTACTTCCTGCGTTCGGCTATGTACCAATGGATAGCTTCGAGCGTAGCACCTTTTTCCCACAGCGACCAAAGATACTTACCGCATTCCTCACGTTCGGAATCTGTATTTTCATTGTCCCGATTCTGATAAAGCCATTCTGCAAAATCCCATTTTTCTTTGTCCGAATCAAAAGCGAGTGTATATTGCTCGATGTCGAACCATGAAACGAACATTGCCTCGAACTGGGATTTCCCTTCTTTTGCGGCAGTATATTCGCGATGAAAGAAGTTCCCGGTGCCATTTGCTGTGCTTTCATAAACAATCATGGTGTAGGGCTTGAGGAGAATACCCGAACAGGCGGAGCGCACAATGTCTTCCGGTTTCTTTCCCTCCGTAGCCTTCCATATTCCCACTTCGGAGAGATGTACAAGATTGTAATCACCGCCACGACACGAATCCGGGCGTTCAGCCGTACCAATCTTGATTTTGCAGTTACGCTGCGGAATACGCGATATACTTCCCGATTTTCCCACTCCTACAATCTTCGGCTCGTTCTCATTGTAGGCTTCATCAATTTTATAGAGCATTTCGACAGGATAACTTTTAATCATCCGGTCGAACATATCCTTGATTTCATCGGAGCCTGCGCCCTGATGTGCAATGATAAGTGAGTTTAAGCCGGTTTTGTGAAGCAGCTGCAACCATGCCATATAAAGCTGTGAAGTGGTGGAACCACCCCATTGCCGTGCTTTAAGCAGGATGATGCGTATCGGTTTCCCTGCAATACGCAATTTCTCAAGCCGATCCACAAAACGCCGTTGAGGTCTTGTCAGACGAAACAGGACATCCTCACCGCCGCCTTTGGCCTTGATATAGACAAATGTTGCCGCCCAAAACGGAAAATCCTCGCGGCTGCGTATTCGTACAAACTGCTCTATGACCTTCAAGCGATCATCCTGATTGTCTTCCACGCCCATGTAGTCCGTGAGAAATTTGGAAATAGAACCGGCTTCGATGAGTTGGCGTACAAGCGGCACTTTCATGATACGTTCCGGTAACCACTGGGTATGTATAGGAAAGTCACTGATGGTACACTTTACACGTTTACCGACAGAACCTTCTCCGGTAATTGGATTGAACTTTGCATATACAATCGCATTGCGGCGTTCATTCTCTGTCAATATGTCCTTGATGGCCTTATCTTTCATGGTGCATGATTTTAACAGGCTTGTTTAGCAGAGCCATGATGAGTCCCAATACATAACACCAAAGATGCAATACGGCATTTATGCCCGGAAACAGGAAGCCTGCCACAAGGTAAAACAGCATCCATAACTGATAATACCGTTTACGTAATACCTCAAACGATATTGAACCAAACAGGGCGAAAACCAATCCGGACAATCCTACCGTTGGCGAATCCATTGTCGTGAAATATCCAAGGGTATCAACTGGAACTGTAACAGCAATCATATAGGCTGACAGCAATCTTCCTATCCCAATATCGTAAATGAAAATAATCGATAATAAACACCATGAATTGAGCAAGGCATGAAACATATTCGTATGGAAAAACGGATACAGCAAGCGTTCTGGCATATTACTTCCAGCGTAAATGCCGACAGTTTGCCAATCCCATTCTCCTGAAAATGACAAACACACAATCATGGCAGAAATCAGGAGAGCCGTAATCTTCTCAACTTTTCTTGCATCCATCGTTTTTTAGCCTTGCATATCATCATCTTGGCACTACCCGGCGTGAGGTAGAATTTCGGTGCGGGTTGAGCAATCACTTTAGCACACAGCTCAGAAATGGTAAGTTCCGGGTATTCTGATTTGAGAGCGACAACCCTTGTATGAATTTCCTCATACATTTCTTTCTTCAACGGCCGCATACCGCTTAAATCGTTCTCACCCCTCATCATGACGGAAACGACCAATGCTGCACGAATATCGCTGACCCAAAACCTCCGGGACGGCATGTTTACAATTACTTTATACACTTCAGGCATACGGATATAATCACACGATGAAATGTATTCATCGTATGCTCTCATCAAGTCGTTCATACGCTCCATAGAGTATTCCATAACTGCTCCTTTATGCTTCATTTTTCTTCCCGTTATAGTACCAAAGTTACCAATAGGAGCGTAAAAAGATAAACATGACATTCTGCTTTCCCTGCCTATTTTTGTCTTGTAGAATCTGACTATAAATTAAATTTTTGAATTATGCCTAATAATACGGAAGTTAAGAGCAATCGCGAGCGATACACAGAGCGATTGAAAGCAAAGTATCCGGACAGAGAATTTGCCGATGATGAAGCGTTATTCGGTCAAATCAATGACGATTACGATGGTTACGACAAGGAATTGTCCGGTTACAAGGAACGTGAAAAAGCGCTGTCCGACCTGTTTGCAAGCAACCCGCAAAGTGCCGCTTTCCTTACTGACTGGAGAAAAGGCGAAGACCCTATCATCGGTATGGTGCGCAAATTCGGGGATGATTTCAAGGCCGCACTTGAAGACCCCGAAAAGCAGGAGGCACTTGCAGCCGCCAACAAGGAATTTGCGGAACGAATCGCCCAAGAGAAAGAGTACGAGGGAGAGTATCAGAAGAACCTCGACGAAACCCTGACCACCCTTGAAGCCATGCAACAGGAAGAAGGATTGCCGGATGAGGACATCGACAGCGCAATGGATTTCCTTGTAGGCATTGTACGTGACGGAATCATGGGTAAGTTTACACGTGAAAGTATAGAAATGGCCATAAAAGCAATCAGGCACGACAGCGATGTGGAAGCTGCCGGACACGAGGGTGAAGTAAAGGGGCGCAACAGCAAGATTGAAGAAAAACTACGCAAAGCAGGCAAAAATGACGGTACAGCCGACCTTGCCGGTAAAAACGGTGGTGGCAGTGGCGGTTCACGACAGATGCCTGACCTCGGTGCAATCGGGCGTTATGATGGTACACAGAACATTTGGGAGCGTGGCGGTGAAAAACGCAAGGCGATAAACAGATAAATATAAACCAATTACATTTTTAACTTTTAAAATTTCGAGCAATGAAGAAAACAATGAGTTTCTTTTGTCGCATTACGCTGATGATATTGGCGTTTGTGACGGGTGCATCAAGCGGTGTCATGATGGCAGAAGCATCGAACCTGCCTGATGCGGGTAAAACAACAGCCGGTGCGGACGGTACGGGTGGAACAGACGGTATTTCCACTGAAACAGGAGGGCGTGAAACCGGTGACCCAAATTTCTATTTGAGTGATGTGGACAAACGCATCGTGAAAATCCGTCCGATGGCTACTCCAATTGACCAAATCAGCCGTTATGCAAAATCAAGCTCCACCAATTCATTTGAAGTGAAGTATTACAGCGTGGGTACACGTGAAATCAAATGCAGTACCAACAAAAAGCTGGAAGCTATGCTCAGCGGTGCGAGCGTGTCGTTGCCGGTAGATGATTTGAATATGTTCACGTTGGATGATACCATTAGGGTAGTCGGTGTCAGTGCCATCACCAAACCGGACGGAACGAAATATACGGAAGATGACAGCAACGTTCCGGACCTCGTGCTTTGTGTGTGCGGAAAGGACAGCTCAACAAATCTTCCTACAGTGTATGCCGTAAATGGCAAAATGGATGATTCAAGCAAACAGCCGATTCTTGTTCCGGAAATTCCACAAGGAACAACGCTTGTACGCATGGGAAAAGCATGTGGGGAATTGGATGTTCAGACAGGACGATTCAATAATATCCCTATGCCTGAAACCCAGTATTGTCAGAACTTCATGATTCAGGTAGAGCAATCAACTTTTGACAAGATTGCCGCCAAAGAAGTGAACTGGAATTTCTCAGACATTGAAGAAGACGGTGTATATGATATGCGCCTCGCAATGGAAAATACTTATCTGTTCGGTGTGAAGCAGGTTATCAAGCACATTGCAAAGGACGGCATGAACACTTGGTTTACAGGTGGTATCTGGTGGATGGCCGGAAAGGACATCGAGGTGGGCGAATGGGATACTGACAAGAAATGCGCCATAATTACCGATGAAAACCTTGTGGATATTACCAAAGACCTTTTTGTTGGTACCGGCATCGGTAACAAGCGTAAGATTTTATTTTGTGGAAGTGATATGCTCTCTGCATTCTCCAAGATAAAGAGCGAAAAATTCCGCTTGAAAGATACCGTGGAGGTATGGAACTTGAAATTCAAATCTTGGGATACTGATTTCGGAGAAGTATTGACCATACATCATGAACTGTTCGATGTAAACGGAATGAGTGATTGCGGCTTTGCAATGGATCCGGAATATCTTTCCAAAAAAACACATGTGTCTTGGGCACGTAACGTACTCGACTTGCAAAAGGCCGGTATCCGCCGTACCGATGCGGTAGTTATCCAAGAGGTGAGCTGCCTGTATCTGCGCTATGCAAAGGCACATGCACGTATGAGACTGGCTAAAGCACCCGCCCAAGATTTAAATGCGGCATAATAAAGAGTTCATAAAGAATTATTAATTACCGGGGATGGGATAAGGTGTCCCGTCCCCTTTTTACTTTTAAGAATATGATTACGAAAACCTACAAGGCGAATACCAATATCAGTATTAATGTGGTACTTCCGAGCAAGAAGAACCTGCATATCGCATTCGTTCCATTGTCAAACGGAAGCAGTGTATTCACTACCGACAACGAGGACATACAGAAGTCTGTAGAGAACCATTACAAGTTTGGCAAACTGTTCAAACTTCATTCTGTGCACGGGCAATCCGAGACAGTAGAAACAGCCGGAAAAGCGTCTAAAAACGGTTCATCTGAAAAACTTCATTCCGAAAGTACGCACAATGGTGAAGACACGCCTGCCAACGAAACCGGCAGACAGGACGAAATGCCGCAAGAAGACGCAGGGGATAACAATACGACATCTCGCAAAGTCAAAGTAAGCGACATTGCAAGTGCAAAAGATTACCTTGCAGACACTTTCGGTATCAGCCGCACTTCCATGCGCTCGACCAAGGCAATCATGGAGCAGGCAGCAGCAAACGGAATTGAGTTTGAAGGTCTGGAATAAAGATAAGGGCTTATGGCTGTATATCAGAAGAACAAAATACAGGAGGATGTACGCACCGCCCTGGACCAAAACATGAACAGCGATACGTTGAAGATTATAGGCGATGTGGACACTCTTGCACTTGACGACATCATTGCATCAAAGATTTTGGAAGCAGTAAAGCGTGTGCACAGCTCTGCACCGTCCTATTTGCTTGACGGCGGACACAACTTCGGTGATGCCATATATTGGAAAGAGCATGAAAGCGGATGGATATTACTGCCGGAAGATTTCATGCGTTTTGTCGTTTTCCAAATGAACGATTGGGAGCGTGCGGTATTTAATCCCATAAACACCGATGACCCTGAATATGAAAAACAGTCTTCCCGATTTAAAGGCATAAGAGGAACGTGTCAACGGCCTGTATGCGCCATATCCATACGACCGGAAGGAAGAGTGATGGAATTTTATTCATGCAAAACGACAGAAGCGAAAGTGAGCCGTGCTGTATATCTGCCTTACCCGAAAATAGACAAATATGGCGCGGTAGAAATCTGTGAGAAATGTTATGATGCTGTGATATATACCATAGCTGCATTAGTATTAACGACATTCGGCGATACGGAAAAAAGTGCCGCATTGAACGAATTGGCTAAATCTGTATTAATATGAGTTACGAATCAAAGCATATAGACGGTGATGTCTCCGTTGGTCGCAATACAGCGATAGGTGGTGACGCGACCGTTCAGGGAAAGACCCACTTGAAAGGAAACGTAATGGTGGACGGCTGGCTTGAGGCAAAAAATATCAAGGGAGTGAGCAAAGGACTGTTCACGACCATCGAAAAACTGAAAGCGGCTTATCCTTTACCACATGACGGATGGTGGGCACTTGTGGGTGTTTCCTTACCAGCTCCCATATATGTGGGCGATGGCGGAGAATGGGTTCCGACCGGACAGAGTGGAGGCAACCCGACCATAGACAGCGGTCAGTATAACGAAGCCGTAGAAAAACTGCAAGAGGATATTACCAAACTGCAGGACGACATTACGGATATAGAAGCCCGCAACAAAGCGCAAGACACCAACCTCACCACGCTTGGTGATAGTGTCAACTCGTTGCAAGACCAAGTAAACACGACCAAGGATACTGCAAACAAGGCAAACAACAAGGCGAATGAAGTTGGAAGCCAACTGAACTCTTTCAAAGAATCAAAAGGTGAAAACGGAGGAATCGCCCCTCTTGACGAACAAGGGAAAGTACCGAGCCGACATTTGCCCGGATACATTGATGACGTGGTAGATTTTTATGGCATTTCCGTAGGCATTACTGTAAAAAATGAATCCATAGACAAAAATTCCAACGATGAGGGTTGTAAAGTTGTATATGATAAGGAACATGGTTGCTTTGTGCTTGCATACGTTCCGACAATCGGAGAATCCGAGACTGCTACTTATTATAACAACTGGTTGGATGCAGATGTTTTCGGTACGGCAAGTACAAACGGGCGAATACCCTCTTCCGGCAAAGTCTTTCTATGTGAAGAAGATGGAAAAAGTTATCGTTGGAGCGGTAAGCAACTGACTTCAATTGGCTCCGACCTTGCTCTCGGACATACAAGCTCTACTGCATTCCCCGGTGATGAAGGTGCGAAGTTACAGGAAGATATGAAGCAGGTCGAAGAAAACAAGAAGGCAATACTTTCACTCAATAAACAAGTCGTATCGCGTAGCGTTGTGAATGTCAATCATCTGTTTGACCTTTCAGATAGGGAGATAACATTTTCCGTAGCACTTGACAGGTGTGCGACTTCTGAATATGCTTCTGCTTTGCAGATTCCGGGTGTTGTCTTGATATTCCTTACAGAAGCCGGATGGGTTTCAAAACAATGGACAAATACCTCTGATTGGAGTAAAGAAAGCAACTGGACGGATTTCGGGACTTCCGGTGGTGGAAACGTAGGCAACACCATCAACGTGAACGACCTTTGCGGAGATGGAGAATATACTTTGGGAACAGCCATAAAAGCTGTTGTTGACCTTGAGAAAGAAAGCGGGTTCTCTTATTTGAAAAGCGGTATCGTCCTTACATTCAAGACTGCGGAAAGTGATAAAAATGGCGCACCTGTATGGCTTGCCTATCAGTTCACACGCGATAAGAGTGACATCAGCCCTGATGATCTGAAACCGTGGGTAGCATTCGGCAGTGGCGGAAGCAAGGTGGAAACATCCGACAAACCGGCAGAGGGAGGAAAAGATGCCCTTTCCACAGGCGGGGCATACATAATGCAGGAGAAAGCTATCGGCGGATTTGATGAAGAAAGTGATGAAGACTACATTTACTACAAAGCCACCAATCTGAATGGCGGACAGATAGAGGATATTGTGCTTAAAATACCCAAAAATGGAGGTGGTGGCGGCTCCAGTGAGGATAGTACATTGTCTATCTACTTCGAGGAAGCCGCTCCTATTATGGCATTCGGCTCAGAGATAAAAATCAATGTAGCTTTGCGTAGTGTCAGCTATCCTGATGGTAACGAGGTGCTTGGTGTCATTCGTAACATCACTATTATTGATGCAAGCACCGGACTGACATTATCCAGTGAGGATATGAACACTGTAGGCTCTGCAAGTGCGACCGATTACAAGTTTGAACTTGACTTCACAAGTTATTTCAGCAGTGCCGCCAGCAAAAGCTTCTTTGTGCAAGCTACAGATTCGGATGGAAATACCAAGAAAAAAGCCATTACCATTATGGCTGTGGATATTACCGTAGAACAACCCATGGCTTTGAATTACACAAGTGATACTATCCTTGTTGCAGGTGGTCCGGCAAAAAATATCGGACAATTCTATAAATTCCCTAATAACACTTCATCCATTCTTGCAGTAGTGGAGATGTTCTATAATGGAGAATGGAAGAAACTTGGTGAAGCAACGGTAAGCGACAGTTATACCAAAGGCATCTCTGTCAATCCAACAAATGTATTCGGTGGCGGAGAAAGACTTTCGCATGGCGCATATCCTGTACGAATATACGGTACGGAGAAGAAATCCGGAGTAAAGGGAAACACCATCTATTCCGCTATCATGTGTGTGGACGAAAACAGTAATACTCCCATCGTCGCCATCAGGTTCAATGACAAGAACAACGGCACGTTACGTTTATATGACAACCTTACCGTAGAGGTGGCTGCGTATACTCCCGGCAAGACTGAAACGCATGTAGATGTTTTCTACAGCGAGGAGAAAGTTACAGCTGTGGAAGCTATGATTGCCGAAACGGTTACAGTGAACAAGCAGATAAGCGGATATAGTACGGACGGAAGCCAAAGTATTACCGTACATGCCGAAAGTGGCGGTGTATCCACCAATGAAATCAAGGTTACGATAAAAGGGAGTGCCATTGATATAGCGATCAAGGACGGTGCTTTGTTCGGATATGATTTTTCTACACGTAGCAACAGTGAGAGCGATCATACTATCACACATAACGGAGTGACAATGGATGTACGAGGTGCAAACTGGTCAAGCAACGGATTTGTAGACTTTCTTAAGGAGCGTTCTTTGCGTATTGCAGAAAATGTAACAGCTGAAGTATTGGATTACCATCCTTTTGGAAACGCATCAGTGGAAACTACGAGCGGATGTGCCATCCAATTTGCCTTTGCCACCAAAAATATCAAGGAAGCTGATTCAAAGCTGATAGAATGCTATGACCCTGATAGCGGAGCCGGTTTCTATGTCTGTGGAAATAAAGCTGCGATATACTGCAAGACCGGACAACCGGCTTTGGTGGAACGCTCATTCCGACAAGGTGAAAAAATTACCATGGCCGTAGTTGTAGAACCATCTACCATTTATGTATCACGTGGGGGAAGCAATTATTCCTGTATCAAACTGTATTTGAATGGTGAAGAGGTCGGCTGTATAGGATATATCAGTAATAGCGGTGCTATCCTTAATTCAAAAACCATAACATTTGACGGAACGGAAGGAGACCTGTATTTGTATTATGTACTTGCCTACAACAGTCATTATGAATGGGCGCAAGCTTTTAGAAACTATTTGTGCAAGTTGACTGATACTTCAGCAATGATACAGGAGTATGAAGCGGAGAATGTGCTTGATACACAGAATCGTCCGACAATAGAAGCCCTTTCCGCAAAAGGCATACCTTATTATGTGGTCGTGTCAGACCAGCAAACCTTTGACACGTTTGACGGTGATATTGATACAAGCAAGAAGTTCAAATGTACGTTGTTCTATTATCATCCGACTATGCCGTGGAGAAGTTTTAAGGCTATCAATGTGCAATGGCGCAGGCAGGGAACCACTTCGGCAAAACGGCCTATCAAGAACGACCGTTTCTATCTTCAAAAGAATGATGGTTGGGAGGTAACTCCTATTTATCCGGATTATGACAGTGAAGATGCTCAAATATCATATAAACTGATGAAAATAGGTTATGTCCGTGTAGGCGAAGATTCTATTCCGGTAAAAATAATAACGGTGAAAGTGGATTATTCCGACAGCTCCAATGCCAACGACTGCGGTGTGTGCGGTTTGATGAATGCCACATTTCGTGCACTCGGAAGTAATTACCTGACTCCCGCTCAGCGTTCATTCGATGGAACTTGGGCAAAGAGTGACATATCATTAAAGGGATTGGAAATGAATCACTCGACAGCCAATCATCCCATTGCCGCATTCCGTGCTACACAGGAAAGCTTGACAGACGCATGGTTTCATGCAAAAGGAAACTGGAAAGAGGATAAGGGAGAACAGGTTGCGCTTGGGTTTAAAGATACTCCCGGTTACAATAAAGGCTGCGTGAACTATGGAGATTTTGTGGAATATTTCGGACAAAATGGCGAAAGCCTCGACCAGATAGAAACACGTTTTAAGAATGATATTACCACCGATAAAGAAAAGCTTTATCTTCTTTCCCTATATTGCGGACAGGACTACCGGTTTATGTCATACGAACGGGGAGAGTGGACGCGACAAGCCGGAGAGATGAAGCAGGAAAACGGCAAGTGGAAGATTACAGGCAAGGTCCTTAATCCGGTAAGCGGTTACGAATTGCTCACATATGATGGAATGAACTGGTGGCAAGGGGTTGGCAGCGTTGAAGATATGATGGAACCTACTACCGCAGAGTCCTCGTGGGTAACGAAACTCAAACTCGGACAGGATACTTATCCGATGTGGACAAGGTACTTTGAATGCATGATAGACGATGACCAGCTACAGATAGACTTGGCTATGGGACGGAAAGTTCCTTATGACCTTTATCAAGTCCTGAAATTCTGTGATAGTTGCGATTATGCCAAGGAAGAACTCGCAGGGAAATGGCAGGAAATTTGGAAGACAGAGATGTGGAAATACATCAATCCGTACTCATTGGTTTCCTATTATCTTTTCACCGATTATCTTGCCGCTGTCGACCAACAGGCGAAAAACATGCAACCGATGTTCTTCCTTGAAGACGGCTGCAGCGTCAAGGACGGTGTTTATAGCGGAGCAAACGGTATGGAAGCACGAAGAATGTATCTTAATAAAGTTTATGACTGTGATACCTGTAACGGTAAGGATAATGACGGCGGGCAAACCATTGACCCGGAAGTTGACCCCGGTGACCTGACAAACAGTGCATACGCCGGAAGAGGAAGCGTGCTTTGGAATGATATACGTGGTCAGCAGACTATGGATGTAGACCAAAATGCCAATACAATTACATTGCCTGCAATAGCAGATACGATGCGTTCGCTTCCCGATACACTTGGAATCGGTGCCGGACCGTTTTCTCCCAAGGGGGCTGACTATTATTTTGTAAAACAGATAATGAAAAAATGGCCTAAAGTTGTTTCAAGTTATGACGGAGAACGGAAGTATATCAAATATACAGGATATAACGACCTCTATTTCTATGCATTGCAAGGGCTGGGGCTGACATCTCTTCCCGCTTTTATAGAACAACGCTGGCGCATCCGTGACGGATACTACCGCTGTGGGGATTTCAAGGCGGAAAGCGGTTATATTGGTGGACGTATCGGTGCAAAAGAAGGTGCAGTCATCAGATTTAAAGCGGCCAAGAGTGGGTATTTCGGTATCGGTAACGATAGTGGAAACATTACACAGGGAATCTTTCTGAAGGCAGGGGAAAGCGGTACATTCACAGATTTCCAGCATGGGGAAAACATCATGCTGTACATATATCAGGCAGACCGCATGAGCATGATAGATTTAAGTGAAGTAAGTATTGACCCTCAATTCGGGAATACCCTTTCAAAAATGTCGTTGCTACAGGAACTGTATCTCGGTAGTGAAAATCATAAGGAATGGAAAATGTCGCCCGGAAACACCGGATTTCTTACCAATTTGGATTTAGGAGACATGCCGTTTCTCACTACATTGGATATTCGAAACACGGAAATTATAACCGTCAATTGCTCAAAGTGTCCACGAATGGAGAGTGTGCATGCCGATAATACTTCTTTGTCTGCAATAACGTTTGCTGAAACTTCTCCGATAAGTACGCTTGCCCTTCCCGGTACTATCACTGAACTTGTATTGAACAATCTGCCTAATCTGACTTATCCCGGCGGGCTTTCTCTTGGTGGTGTCAGTAAGGTTACAAAAATATTCGTGAATGAATGTCCGTATATTGATACGATGACTCTGTTGGAACAGGTGGTCAATGCAAGTGAATTGAAAACCGTCCGTATTCCCAACGTAAATGCTACGGCGAGTGTTGAAATGCTTCGTTCCATAAAAAACGGTGGGGCTATAGGATTGGATGCGAATGGTAATGCGTACGATGAAAAAGGACAGTGTAGCGGAATAACCGGACGATGGATATTGGTCGAACTGATAGAGCAGAACGAAATCGAAGAGCTTGTCCGGTATTTTCCCCAACTTGAACTTCATAATTCGCAGTTCTCTATTGTGAAAATCAGCGATACGGTAGACAATGATTCGTGTGAGAAGTATAGCAATCCCGAAAATAAGACGGGGGCGGATTATGGCAACACATATATTCCAAGCGGGCATACCCTTGCCATCAAGAAAGGATGCCATGCCTATAAATGCTCATTCAACACGAAGAAAAACCAGATGGAAGGCGTGCAGTTAAGCGATACGGATTTCAACTACCTGAAAAACGGCAGCAGCTTTGACATAACGGACACCGCCGGAGAGGGCTTTGATATATTCTGGCATGCTCCGCACCATTGGTACAAGGGAGTGAACGACTACAAGAACCAAGTAAAGTATTTTTTCCCTTCTATAACAGAGACCGAACCGCTCTCAACTGCATTGCATAGCAGAAAATCCCTGTTGTCGGAATTGCTATATATGGAAAATACCGGAGTGTATGCGATTGATGCCGTTGTCGGTGAAGTCATAGGCGAGGATGTCATAACCACCGCATCCAATACGAACAGCTACAAGATGGATGTGAGAGGAATGAAGCAGGTAAGATGGCCCGGTCTGAACCATGCCCGGCTTGGAGGCGTGTTCACTGACGAAAACAACCGTGTGCTCAGTACGTTCATCATGTCTGTAAGCCATACCTATTTTGACTTCAACATCGGTGATTATGTGTTCTGTGACATACCTAACGGTGCAAAATGGTTTTATTTCACTTCTTTCCGTGACATTGGCGACATAGAGTGCCTTGTTGTAGACAGCAGCAGTATTGAAGCCATAGAACCTGAATGGACCGAACACACGGTTGGCGACAACGACAGTCTGGTCGGTGTATATCCTATTACCGTTGACGGTTTGAAGATGCCACGCAGCCTTTCCGGTGATATACGTTCGAAGAAAGGCAACGGGACGTCCGTTACATCTAACGAATGGAAATACGACAGTGAGGGTAATCCTATTGAGATGCCTATCGGCGGTTTGAATTACACGGCAAAGGATTTCCAAAACATCTGCCGCTTACGTGGAGTTGGCTATCAGTTGCAGGATTACGAACAGCATAAAGAGATTAGCAATCTATGGTGGGCTTTGAGCGGAACAACCAACGAACAGTCGGTTGTGGGCAATGGCGGACATGACAGCATTCTGAATAAACTGGATTCCATTGGCATGGCTGACAGCAATAATACCGGCAATACGCTCAACTCCATACTTGGATTGAAGCATTATGTGGGTTGTGATTCAGAATGGATGGACTATATCGCTTTTAATGTGCCGAGCTATGAAGCGTTCTACAAGGCAAAATGCACGGAGAACGACAGTTCATATCCAATAGATTATACAGCGCATATTTATGACCCCGTAAACAAAACCGAACGGACTGTTAAAACAGTTGACGCTTCCAATGGAAATTGTGTCGTGCGCATAGTACATGGTGCCAAGTGCGATGTATTGCCCAGCAGAGTACACAAGGGAGATACAAGTATGTATGTAACACATTATGCAGCAGGATTTTGGATAAGTGGAAGCCGAGGCCGTTGTGTTTTGCGGTCCGGCAACTACTCGAATGCGAGCTGCGGTCTCGCTTATGCGCTCGCGAGCAACGCTTCATCGAACTCGGTCACGGGCTACGGGGCGCGTCTGGCCTTCCGCGGAAAATTCGTTATAATTGAATAGAGCGGACCTCGCGATTTCGAAAAAAGCGTTGGAGGGAGAGCCGTAGGCTGCTCCCTCTTTCTTTTTCTCGCGTAAGCGAGTCGATTTTTGAAACTAATTTTTATGTGGTTGTATTTTTGTCTGTAAAACGTTCCATATATAGAACATTTTCACTATATTTGCATTGTGAATGATATAAGATATGGAATTGAAAACGAGATTCAAAGTAATAATGTCGAGTGAAGCCGATGCATTTCTTGACACTCTGCGCCAAGACGTTAAGGATAAAATTATCTATAATGTAGATAAGGTAGCCAATGGTTATATGGACAAAGATTTATTCAAGAAATTAGATGATACTGACATTTGGGAGTTTCGCACCCTGTATAAAGGTATTCAATATCGTCTGTTGGCTTTTTGGGACACCGACGCGGAAACGTTGGTCATTGCCACGCATGGATTTGTGAAGAAAACACAAAAGACCCCACGCAAAGAGATAAACAAGGCGGAAGCCGTCAGAATATTATATTTCAACTCAAAAAAATAAGTATATGGAAGCAATTAAATTTTATACCCTTGATGAAGTTAAGGATAAACATATAGGTGAGGTCGGTACACCGCACAGGGATAAGTATGAAGCTGAATTGCAATCATTTTTGATTGGGGAAGCCATAAAAAAAGCCCGTAAATCCCAAAACATGACCCAAGAGGAATTGGCACAAAAAATCGGTGTACAGCGTTCACAAGTATCCAAGATAGAAAGCGGACGTAATCTGACCCTTTCCACCATTGCGCGAGTGTTTAAGGCCATGGGTATGAAGGCGTCTTTGAGTATTTCCGGTTTAGGAAGCATAACTCTTTAAAAAAATAAAAGGCGGACAATCCCTCGCGCCGTTGTGTTTTGCGGTCCGGCAACAACTCGAATGCGAACAGCGGTCTCGCTTATGCGAACGCGAACAACGCTTCATCGAACTCGAACACGAACTACGGGGCGCGTCTGAAATTCTGTTGGTTAAATTAATCGGAGACCCTGCACAGGTACGAGATTACCACCGCCATTCTCCGAGGGATTCGAGCCTCGGCAACAGCATGATAATATATATTTATTAATGGAAAGCCGGAACATATCTTTAACCACATGTGGGGAGAGGTTGGACCACTCCCCACGAGACCGGAAGGCGGTCAGCGATATATACGATTTATTCCAACCGGCCGTAGCTGCAACTGCGGTCTGTTATCCGTTATATAATCTCATACCGGAGATTATATCCGATGAGAATTTGGAAAGGTCATTCAAGCGTGTCATGGCAAATCTGAGAAGTGCAGATACCCGAAGCGGAAATCGGCAAAGAGAGATAGCTGTAATAGATGGCATTGAATGTTCACCAAGAATGGCCCGTTATGTAAAAAACAAGCATAAGATACTTGATGCGCTGAAAGAACAGATAGGTAACGGCACATTCCATATAAAGAACCTCAAGTCGTTTACTGTGGATGACGGACCGAAAGTAAGAATTGTGCAAGCCCCGTCAGTCATAGAGCGTATTGGAAGCAATGCGATTATGGAGCCGTTGGAAAAGCATCTTTCACCCCTATTGATAGAAACAACGGCTGCATCCATACAAGGACGCGGACCGCATGGTCTGTTCCATCAGGTGCAGGATACATTGGCAGAGAACCCCAATATACACTATTATTATCAAAGCGATTATAAAGGATATTATGACAGTATTGACCATGATATATTAATCTCCACAATCAGGCGATATGTCGGAGACCCTGTCTTATTGCCTATTCTTGAAAATTTTGTCAAAGCACTATATCCCAACGGGAAGCATGGCATAAGCAAAGGACTGCGTTCCTCACAATTCTTTGGAAACCTTTACCATAATGATATTGATCACCGGATGATTGATGAATATGGTGCAAAACATTACTTCCGTTTTTGTGATGACATCTTTATTCTCGGTGAGAGTAAACGTGATTTGTGGAAATTGCGGGACAAACTACACTATGAAGCAGCTCAAATAGGGCTGACAATAAAACCAAGCGAAAAAGTGGCTCCCATATCCTCCGGTATGGATGCCCTTGGCTTTGTCAACTACGGCGACTATACATTGCTACGAAAACGGACAAAAGTAAATGCAGCCCGAAAACTTTCCAAGATTAAATCACGGAAACGGAGACAGCAAATAATCGGTTCATTCAAGGGTATGGCCTGCCATGCAGATTGCAAACATTTATTTTATATACTTACCAAGAACAACATGAAGAAATTTTCCGAAATGGGTGTTACGTACACTCCAGCAGATGGAAAAAACGCTTTCCCGGCAAGGTTATGCGTTTGAGCGACATCGTAAATATTCCAATTGAGATACATGATTTTGAAACAGGAATAGACACCAAAGAGGGGGAAGACCGTTATCTGGTATCGTTCCGCAATCCCAGGACTCAAGAATGGGGAAAGTTCTTTACTGCATCGGTTGAGATGAAAGGTATTCTTGACCAAATCAGCGATATTGAGGACGGCTTTCCATTTGAAACAGTTCTCAAATGTGAAATGTTTGACGGAGGCAAACGAAAATACAATTTTACCTGACGGGAAAAAGATAACATACTAATCCGCTCGGTATCCGCTACTTTTGTCGTAAATCAAAATTCATGCAATGGAAAAGATTTACGGCACAAAGAAGCGGCAGGATTGTCTTGTACGTACAGGACGCTCCAAGTGGATACTGTTTTATGGCTTCGGGAAAGATGATGAGAATAGTGAGAATGGCTGGGAGTACCGGCATACATTCGACCATAAACCCACACTTTCCGAAGTCAAGGAACTTGTTGTGTCCGCTATAAACACGGCTACGGAGGAAAAGATTATAAACGGCTTTGTCTGGAACGGGAAAGCAGTATATCTTTCACCCGAAAACCAATTAAACTTTTCCGCTATAGAACGTAGTGAAAAGATTCCTTATCCGCTTATTCTAAAAATCAATGAACAGGAAGATGGTACGCCCATCTATCATACTTTCGAGAATGCAGATGATTTTATTGCGTTCTCCCAAGCAGCGTGCGCCTATGTGATAAAGACTGTTCAGGAAGGGTGGAAAGAAAAGGATGAAGTGGATTGGACGGTATTTAATTTAAAAAGTAATAACGATGAAAAAGTTGATTGAATGGCTCGGAATGAGTAACAGGTGGAAACACCTCATAGGAGGACTGATTATCGGCATTTTTGCATTTGGTTGGTTTACCGCAATGTATGCCGGAGTTTTGACAGCAGGTGCTTTGGAATATAAAGACAAGGTGCATGGCGGTAGATGGGATTGGATTGACTTTGGTCTTACAGTAGCCGGAGCAATGATAGGACAACTAATAGAAGGAACTTTAATATGGAACAACTAAGCACGATTATCCAAGTTGTCGGTTCGCTCATCACATTAGTTATATTGCCCTTGTTATTGCTTAGAAGCAAAAAGAAAAAGGCAGATGCCGAGGCTGAAAAAACCGAAGCAGATAACATCACAGCTTATGCTGCTGAATGGAAAGAATTGTACGAGAAGAAGGAAAAGCGAGTTGTCGAACTGGACGCCAAAATTGACCACCTTTACGCCGAGATAACCAAGTATCGTGACGCTATCCGCGAGCTAAGCGAAAAGAACAGCGAGCTTGCCGTTCAGAATCAAGCACTGGAATTCCGGAAATGCAATAAACATGGTTGTGCAGACCGCGTCCCACCAAGTGAATATTAACCAAATAAATAAGTATGAAGATATTGATTGATAACGGGCATGGTGAAAACACTCCCGGAAAACGTAGTCCTGACGGTTCGTTGCGTGAATATGCTTATGCACGTGAAATTGCAGATAGAATAGCACATGAACTTTCCGCAAGAGGTTATGATGCCGAACGCATTGTTCGGGAAACAGTAGATGTTCCACTATCAGAACGTGCAAGGCGTGTAAACGAAGTTTGCGGACGATACGGAACGGCCAATGTAGTTCTTGTTTCTATCCACTGCAATGCTGCCGGAAACGGTGCAGAATGGATGAACGCAAGAGGATGGAGCGCTTATACATCGAAAGGCAAGACAAAGGCTGATAAACTGGCAACTTTCTTGTATGAAGAAGCTGAAAAAAACTTTATCAGTCAAAGAATACGCAAAGATAATTCTGACGACGATCCTGACTGGGAAGAAAACTTCTATATTTTGAGTAAGACAAAATGCCCGGCTGTACTTACGGAAAACTTTTTTCAGGATAACAAGGATGATGTCCTGTACCTTTGTTCCGAAGAAGGCAAACAAGCTATTGTTAAAACCCATGTAGAGGCAATAACCAGATATATTCAGAAGTATGGTAAAATGGTTTAAAGATATTGTAGCAATATTGTTTGTGGTATTATTTTTCACATCACTGTTTTTTAATGTGCGTTTTTGCATATCGAATAAAAAGTTACCTATAAATGATACCACAAGAATAACTGTTTTCGATACCATACCCTATTACAAGCCTGTACCCAAGGATAGTACCGTTATTAAATACATCACGCAGATTCTTCCTACTGCAAAACCGGATAGTACGAAACAGACTCCGGACGTAGCAGATACGACTAAACCTCCAAATAAAGACAAAGACAGTGTTGAGGTTGAAATCCCCATTACGCAGAAGATGTATGAAACAGACACATATCGGGCTTATGTAAGTGGCTTTCATCCACAACTTGACAGCCTGATACTTTTTGCCGGGCGTGATATAATGACCGTAACAGGTAATTATCCCAAACCCAAGAAGAAAAAGTTCAGTATCAGTCTACAGGTAGGATATGGAATAACACTGAGAGAAACGCCGCAATTTTCTCCATGTCTTAGTGTAGGTTTATCGTATAATTTGTTTGATTTCTGATTATGATAGATATTATATTAACGGTCAATAAGGAAAAAGTATATGAAGAGGTAGCAAAGACCACATCGTACACCGGTGCGAAAATGGATGATGAGCTTGCCTACGATCGTATATTTACGACGGATGAGGATAAAAGCATGCTTGAACGTTTTTGGTGCGAGAGTAAGAATACCATATGCAACAGTTTAAAGAAAATGCTTCTTGACGAAACGGAAGCTGACAGTGAATACAGGCTTTCGTTGGGGCTGTCGAATTCATTCGATGAAGCTCTAAAAGAAAGTATGCAGCGTAGCTTGTTTTCATTCTTCGTGATGAATGTCACTGCAAAGTGGTACACGTTTACCAATAAGGAAGAAGCTGCCGGATATGCAACGGAAGCTGCTACCTATATGGAGGATATAATGCGTAAGGCATTTTTCAAAAGAAAGCCCATGCGCCCGACATACGAATAATCATTAATTCAAAATATTATGGCAGAAAATAAGAAAACATTAACCGTGACACAACAGGTCAAAGAACTTGTCTATGATATTCAGAACAAAGCGTATTTGACGGGACAGGCACGAGAAGCGGCCGGCAAGAGCTATCAAGTCGCATCCAATATGCAAGCAAGTGATGACGATGAAAACAGCTATCAGATACGTCGTTCGTTGGCCAATGCCTTTTCCTCTTTAAAAAGTCTGCTTGGAGAGTATCTCAATGAGGATAATACAACAAGCGATAACCTGATGGATGAAGAGATAGATAATAACGGTAAACTTTCATTGGAGTTTTTGCTTCCGTCTAACTATAACAACGCTTCGGCGGACGCACTGGGAAATGGCATACATTCATATCTTGTAGATATGGCACTTGGAGAGTGGTTTGCCATAACCAGTCCGGAAGATGCCAATGCGTATATACAACACTCCGGGGTGAGTCTTGAAAACGTGAAGCGTGCACTCTACAAACGCAGCCGTCCGGAAAGACCGACTTATGATTAATTGATGTTCAAGCCTATGGTATATTGTCAAAACAGCCAGTCTAAAACAAAAGCGGTAACACTTGTGTTTAAAAGGGAAGAACTGCTTTACGATGCGGAGAATTATTCTTTTGTAGAGGGCGACATTATGCAAGCGGAAGATGAACACGCCAGACATCAAGTATTCGACATCGGTCAGGACGGTAATGTGGACAGAGTTACGAGAATACTTAACCTCGTACATTCTGAATGCGTGGAAATGTTGTTTCCTTATACGAAAGAAGAAATTTCCGATAAGCAGGAACCCCTTGATAATGTTATGACCGTGCCGGAAGAATACCTCATAACCCTTGTTTTGCCTGTGGAATTTTCATTGTCTACCGTGAAGTTGCTGAAACATCTGATACACGAATATATGGTCTGCAAGGTCCTTGCCGACTGGATGAGCATAACAAATCCAGGCAGCCAAGCCAACTGGGAAGATAAAGCCCGAAATATCCGAATCAAGATACAGACTTCCCTTGTTTCACGAAAAGGCAAGATAAGACGAAAACTAAAACCGTTTTAAGAATAGACAAGAGCCGGGGTGCATCACGCATACCGGCTCTTTCTCCTTATAAACAATCTGATAACCTTAAAAATAACTGACCTATATGTTTCATTTATCGTAGTCTGTTGAGCATACGGGGATTGAACTGGACACTAAATCCTAACAGGCTTTCGGATTTGTCAAGTGTACAAATGAGTGCAATTCTAAATGCTTTGTACGGTGTTCCTCTGAAACCACGCATATATTTGTCTGTACTGCTCCATACAGTATGCCAATTAAACAAATCATTCGAACCGTACAGTACTTGTACTACATGTCCCGACTTAAAATATCCACGTTGAATGATGGTATCTATCGTCTTGAACACATCTGGCTCATCCATTTTGAAAGGGCGGGTAACCACTAATGCCGTTATGTTTTCAGCAGATGATGTAGAAAAATCCACAAGTCTGTTTCCGTCAGCCATTGCTAATGCTTCCGGATACGAATTGACATTGTTCACTATGTCTGACAGCATCATTCCCCAAAGCTTTGACTTCAACGAAAACACATAAGCATAGCGTACAGCCGGGTTATACACAATGATATGCTGATTGGTATAATCATATATCATCCGGCAAGCGGCAAGAAAATCAAAAAACGGAATCATAGCAATATCGTCAAGAGCCGTTCGTTCATTTTCGCTTGCTTTTCCATTATAAACTGATAGAAGTTTATCCGATCTTGGCAAATCAGAAATAGAAAACAAATCTTCCGCATTTAAACTTTCTGATATGCACTGCACAGTAGAACCACTTATCAGCATAATACCTCTATTGGTGGCAAACAGCACTGCATTATCAATTTGTGTGATACTGTTCGTATTTATACAAACCTCCCGTGTTACAGGTTGCCGTGCTGAGTATGATCCCGTATTTGATACTTCTAAGGCCCATACACCTTCTGATGTAAAAGCATAAAGTGGAAACTGACCGAACTGTCCCTCTGATAAAGCTTTTACAGCTGAAGATATACCAAGAATAGTGCCAGTACCTATTGTATTGATACCGAGAACCGGAAAGTGAAATGGATTATTGATTTCCGATGTGTATATTTTGTTCGGTAAATCAATTATTCGCTGTTCACGGGGACTTGCTGTAGGATAATCACTAAGTCCTGTCGGAGGATTTTCCCAACCGGCAAAATAAAAAGCTCCGTTAAGGAATTTGTGCTGTTCAAGTGGCACTTCATAATATTGTGGTAATCCATAATGCGTCACAATAACTGCTTTGTATGCGTTTATATTAGGGTAGAACAAAAACAGCAATGGCGGATCCAATATTGACGCTTGATAAGATTCTCCATTGACCACTATGTCCCGACCATCCTGCTTGATATAGAAGTATACAGAAACAGGCATTGTTCCATCAAAATAAGTAGGGGACATTCCATCAAAATTAGCAACATATCCGTTGGTATATGTAATCATCGCTCCTGTGTTATACAAGTTATATAATTCTTTTTGAATGTTTGCGATGTTAAGTCTTGAATTATAAACAAACGAATAATGTGGAAGCAATTTATCATGACTGTCATAATCATCTGTCATAACTTCTCGTGTTACCAATGACTGTAGATAATCTTCTTCGATTACCAGTTTTGTACGTGTAGTGGAAAGTTGTTCAATACGGAGACTTTCAAGCAGGTAGAATTGCGATGTTGAACGAATATCCTCTTTTACATCATCAATACTTCTACGAGGAATCATCAAACGTCCACTTGGATAAGTCAGTCCGTTGGGGTCAAATGTAAAGGCATATAGTTTATTGAATGTATGATGTTGATAACGAATTGGAAATTTGGAGGTAGAAGCTGCTTGATTTATATGTTTGCATACACAATAAGAATTATAGTTTTCCGATTGTGCAAATCTTGTACATTTTCCGTTTTGGTCATAAGTATAAATAGGTTTTGAAACAAACACATCAACAGATCGAACTATATCTTTCCAATTTTTAAGCATATCAAGGCGAGACTGAAGAACAACGGCACAATCAAGGTCGTGTATCATTCCACATATTCGAAGTTGCGCATCTGTATACTTTCCCTTTCCCGTCAGGTGTGTCCAAAAAACTTGCGGTGCAAGGTCTGATGAAGCAATCATCAGAATCGGAGCCGAGTGCATTGTCAATGTTCCATCGTATAGCCGATAGGCGTATCTTACAAAGAAAGGAAAAATGAATTTGCCCTTATTTGTAGACCTTTCAGCAATAAATTTATTGATATGGGCAAGTACTTGGTCTGTAATTCGCGTTTTATTGTTATCAGAGAATTCATTCCAAATGCTGCCTTCACTAATAGCATCAAATGATATTGAAAATTCATCTGTCCGAACCATTTCACCCTGCAACCCAAATGAAAGTGGGCATTCAGGTATTTTTGTACCAAGATATAAATATCCGTCATTATTTCCTTTCCATAGAAAATAATGCATACCGTCAGTTGACAAGATGAGAAGCGTATTGCCAATAGCTGTTACCTGATATACCTCGTTAAATGAACGAAGAAAAACAGGCTGATGTGCGTCAGAACCATTCCACCAACTGATAGAATTGTTGTTAAAGATGATATAGTGCTTGAAGTTAGCCGATTTATGAATATACATAACCGAATCACCACCTTTGAATTGTAATACTTCGGATGGCGGCAATATGGGTTTAAGTGCACCGTTTTCGGGAATAACACCTATCGATGTTGCCAAGTCCCCATCGGCGCACTCATAGTCCGATGGGTTGGCAGAATACCCGTTGTATTTTATTTCTTTAATCATATCTTTCTTACAAAAGGAGTTTGGTAATGATTGGTAGCAATGTGCCATGATATTGGCTTTCCTTAGGCTCTCCAACGCATAATCTCGCCTTGTCTGTTACACCCGACACATCAAGTATGGCGGAGCACAGCCTTTTAGATGAGGCTCTGAAATGTTTCCCTTGCCTATTGGATGGAAACACACATGCTTCATGCCGACCGCCGGTTGGTGAGCGGTATCTGACATAAAGATATAATTCTCCGTTCTCACTCATAATATCCAGGACATCACCTCGCGAGAGATGAAGTTGCTTGGCTATATGAGATGTAATGTCTATTCTTCCCGAAGAATAGAATACTATATCAGCCTTTCTTGTATTTCCTAATATACTTTCCATTGGGCTTTTCAATTTGATAATAGATGAGACCTTTGCTTGTATGATGTATAGACACAGACAGTTTGACTATACTATCACCGGGTAACCCATGCTCATAAAGCATAAGACCGACCGACGGGCACAGACTTTCAAAGCCTATGCACTTATACTTGTCATTATATTGAATATCGCATAGTTGAGTCGGTTGTCCGATATTTGGATTGACGGTGAAGCCGAAAGAATCTTGTCCGGCAATTCTGAAAACAAACACTTGGGCTGCATCGCCCTTTTTCGCCTTACCTTTGATATGGAGAAACAAGCGTTTGGATAGCGTGATTGAATTGTCGTTACCATCGGCAATCACATAGTAGTTACGTGACTGCCACCATGTTTTTAGTTTTTTGATAATCATAATACGAAAATAGAATGATTCACAGATTATTATGGTTTAACTTTTTACAGACGAATCGAAATATATCCGGCGTGAACGGAAAGAAACTGTTTCGACAAACCGGAATGACAGAGTTGTTTCGATTTCCAGTCGATGCCGGTTGGCGGCTTCTTTTGTTGCAAAAATGTAAGAACAGATTTCTTGCTTTGTTGTTCCTTTTGTTGCTACAATGTTGGCATAATATTTGCGCCCGAAAAGGAATGCCATGATTTCTTTTAATACAGTTGAGTTCATATTGTATGATTTAATCAGTGAATAAATTTGTCTGTCGGGGTTCTTTGGAAACGGAAGAAACTCCGGTAATACTATTTACACGTTCAATTTCTCCGTCAATTTCCGTTTCAAGTGCCTTGCATTTCCGCAAGTTTTGTTGGGTGCGACACTTGAAATAGTCTTTCTGTGCTTTGCGCATCAGAACTACCTTGGTAAAGAATGTTTTTGCATCCATATGATAAATACATTAAAATTCTTTATGGGTTGCTAATTGATAATCTTTCTTTTCTTCTTCTGATAGTTCGTTGTAGCAGCTTTCGCAAACAACAGGGTAACCGTGTTCTTCTTCAAAGTACACACCACAAAGTTGGCAACACCAACCGTCTATAATATCTTCTGCAATGCTCATGATTATTTCATTAATTCAAATTCATACGCCCAAACATAGGGATTGCTTTCCCAAGTGCCTTTACCGGAGACTTTATCTATGAGGGCGGCAAAGGCTTCACGTGGAGTATCAAATCCATTGTCTTTGTTTCCCTCAAATTCATAAAATATAGATGGCGGAAACTCATCATCACCCGAATCTTCATATATCCCTTCTTTCAAGCAATCTTCATCGCTAATGTCCTGTAAGCGTTCAACCTTACGATCTGTAAATTCAATATGGCGGGGCATTAGGTCGGCTTTCACAAACATTTTATTAGTCCAACCGGGATGTAATTTCAGTTCAGGCAATATAGAATCCAAGTATTCTAAGTAAGCTGCATTTTTCCCTTTTCTATGAAATCGGTCAACATCCATATAACTTTGCGCAATGGCAACAACTTCTCCAAGTTCATATTTCGGCAATATCTCGCCCATATCAAACTCTCTTTCATCAGCATCGTACATACAAGGCCAATCAACAATCTTTTTGTCAGAATGGCGTCTGTGTATATTGAATCCTGCGACCCATTCTCCCCTAAAAGTTCTTGGACATTTGATTATTCTTCTCGTCATAGTCTTCCGCCCTTCCAATACAGCTTGAGTTAAGCCAAATTTATCATTGAACATTATTTTCTTCATTGTAGTATTCTTTATTAAAGTGTCCGTTGGCAATCAGCCAATCAATAGCCAATACACAAGATTCGACAGGTGATGCGGTTTCAAAGGATTTCACATAGGGATAAGAGAGTAACCAAGCATCGCTTGTTTCGTGATGCAAGCCAAAAACATTCTCACTGGTTCCTATTCTGATTTCGGTCGGAAGTAACTCCAACAGCCTACACAAACTCCATGCAGGGACATCCTCACCCCACAATCTATCAAATACTTCTTCTCCGGCCATTGGCGATCCGTCAGGATGCTTGTGAAAAGGAAATGCAAGTTTGGCTATTCTTTGAGGAGTCCAAAACTTACCTCTCAATGTAGGCGGCTTGGTTTGTAACTCCCACTCTAAAGCTGGTACCTTACTCTTTGTATGATGATATACCATATCAGCCGTTTCCGGCTTTAGTCCCAAAGCGAGCAATCTTTTTGACTGCTCATGGGTAGTACATATTTGCGATTTAAATTCCATTGCTCTTATTTTTGTTATTAGTTAAAACTGATTGCCACATACCTATAGAACCGTATGTATCCGAAACAATAAGAGGGATTCTCTGTATTATCACCTATCTCAATTCGCACGTTATAGCCTTTCATCCGTAAAAAGCGTGCAGCTATTTCATAGGCGGTGTATCTTTTTCCATGAATATCCCAATAGCTGGATTTCCATACTGTTTGAGGAATACCTTTTTTCAGAATCTTCTTAAAGGCTTTGGCGGTTCGTATAACTTCTTTTTTATTCATATTTGTTCCGATTTTAATTTCTTGTTTATTTCTTTTTCAGCAGCTCTGGTCCCTTTCTTGAAACCCTCTACAAAGCTGTCAAAACAAGCTCTATGGATTTCTAAAGTGCATCTTTGCATAAGTGGACAAATCGAACATTTTTGGCTAAGCCCTGCGGACTTTTTAGCGAGTTTCGTTACATTTTTCATTGGTTTATCCTTTCATTCTGCCTAAAAAGGCAAGTTTAATCACATCATATTGAGTTCCTATCCATGCAAATTCCAACATGGCATTATCGTCTGCAATGTCATTAATTTGCATGATTGGGTAGTTACCTTGATTTGTGCTATAACAAACACACGAACTGTAAATAAAATCCTCAACCTCTTCTTGACTTCTTGGAACATTGAAATAACTGTCAAGGCTTCCGATTATATGCTCTTTCAAGTATTCGGAACTATATGCAGCAGCAATCTTATCTTGATTTCTAAGTGCATATCTCATAACTCATCTTTATCTCCTAATTCAGACAACGCTTGTTCAAACTCTTTGAGTTTCTTAATGGCGTAATCTCTACGATAAGTGATTATATCACGACTTGTATAATTTGTATAGAACCGGTCTATAAGGTTTTGAATAAAAAACCTTTCAGGCTCTTCGCAATGATTCAATAGAATTACATAATTCGTGTTTCGTGGGTGGAAACATAGGAATCTATAATAATTCACTTTGCCGCAAGAACATTCAATTAAGCGTTCATCAGTCTTTAATTTCCTAATGTCTTCAGTGTTCAATATAGGTTTCATGATTTAATCCTCCATATTAGGTAGTAAATCTTCGATGTATGCCCAACGGATAATTTCTGCTTTTTTGTAAAAGTTATCCCAATTCATCGAATCAGGGATTACGTTAAATCTACCATTTTTGCATTGAGCAAGATAATTTCTTTTCCTTTCCGGACATTCTTTTGCATCATGCCACACGCTATTGATGCGCCAGTTTGCACCCCATTCCGCAGCTTTAGTGTGTTCAATAAATCTATCCACAAACCCCGGATTGTTCGGGTCTGCTGCAAACTCATTTGCATAAAGATGTTCCTTTATTGCCTCCTTGATGTTTTTTTTCATTCTTCAACTCCTTTCGGTTTGTTTATCGGTTTCCAATGGGTTATCTTGTAGTCCTTGTAGTTGCAGGTTATTTGGTCTAAATAATCTTCCGTCCACCCGTATTTATTGTAATAAGCTGTCAAGTAATCTACTTTCCATTTGTTACTACAGCATAGATATTCTACCCTTAAAATGCAATATGTTCCAATTGGTGGCACGTCTTCCGTGTCCTCTTTGCATTCGTGCCATTCTTCATGCTCATTCCAACGCCTTGCGATCTCTTCACAAAGAATATTTGAGCTTTCCACATCACCCAAGTGGATTTCTGCTATTTGGTAATTCATACCGTCCTTTATACAAAGTTCCGCATCCAATTCATCCGCACCAAATAAGCGTTTGCCTCGTGCTGGTAGGCAAATAAGTTTCAATGTATCAGTATCTAATTCGCCTTTGGCGTATGCCCAATTCAGTTTTATTTTTGTCATAATCCAAAAATATTTTTGTAAAATTCAAAATTTCTGTTTTCTACCTTTGCATCTTCCGGATAATAAGTAGCGCGATGATACCATGCTTGATAGCATTTCGGGCAAAACCATTGATTTAGCACAGCTATGTAATAGCCTGTAGATGCAGTTTCGTTGCAGTAGTCACAAATTCCTATTGCACCATATTGTCCTAATTCCTCTACAAGTTCTTTCCTACTTATTTGGATTACCTTGAATCCTTTTTTATTGTCTTTTATATTTGCCATACCATTCCTTTTTTATTCACAAAGCCCATAGTAGCTCATACAACTTGTTGCCACATCATCGTCGAACAGAGAACCACCTGCACGTTTACTTTGTACATAACGAACAACATCGCTGATTAGAGGATATTCACCCTTATAATACTTAGATGAAATTTTATCAGGACCGAAAAAACTGCTGTTGAACTGTTGTTCGAGACCTGCAATGTAGCTTATCCTTTCTGGCTCTTGTACGCTGATATTGTAAATGTCTTGTTGTGAAGCCATCACGCAAGGAAAGCAACCAACACGTTTGTAGCCCATTCGGTAGAGAGGATTAGGCTGTATTCCATTTTCAAGTATATAGTCAATCACTTGTTGTGCCGACCAATCGAATACCGGACGCAATAGGTCATCAGCATATTTCTTTCGAAATGCCAATACATCTTTGCGACGATAGGTGTGGTACTTGTCCTTACCATTCTTATCCTTACCGTATGGCTGCACATAATACTTGAAGTACGTACATTGCTTGGACATTTCGGCACGCTTGGCACTCTCGGCAGCACGTATTCCTTGTATAATCAGAACATCATCGTTTACTTCATCGAGTATGTAGTCAATCATCGGAATGGTTTTCAATTCAGATGTGCAGAATCTCCGTTGCGAGGATGGCCAGCGTGATTTCTTTTTTGTCAAATCTACCATACCGTTAAACTTCTTTGACTTGACGGTAATGAGATTTAAGCCAAGTTGTTCCTGTACTTCTTCGATATATTTATAGGTCAATGGGTGTTCCCAACCTGTATCACAAAATACTGTAATAAAATCTTTTGTTAGGTTATTACGCACCCAAAGAAGTGATGCAAGACTATCTTTGCCACCACTGAATGAAACTATTACTTTCATCCTTTACCTCCTTTCTTCAATTCTGCAATAAGAGCATCAGCACCGCTAATGCTCCACTGGGCTAACGTTTCGCTACTTGCATCCACACACTGATTATGTGAATTGGCTGAAAATCCTTTCATTATCTCTTTCGCAATCTCGTATCTGCGTTGTTCCCTGTCTATGGCTTTTTCAAATTCAAGTGCTGTTCCGGGCATTCTTCGACCGTCTTTCGTTATGAATGAACCGCATAAAACCTGCATAGTACCTGACGGTTCAACATCTATGACCTCGCCGGTAGCCTTTACTTTAGCTTTAAGTTTTTCAGCAGCTCTCATTTGTCTCGTGTGTTCTGCTACACAAGTTTTACACCTGTTAGGATATGATTTGCTGAACTCTGAAATATGCTTTGTTTGCCCGCACTCTGTGCATTTTTTATAAATTGAATTGTCCATGGTTATTATTGATTATAAGTTTCTTGAATAGCTTGGAATATCTCATACATTACTTGTGGGACAATCGCATTGCCATATGCCTTTATCGATTCCTGCCGCCACTTTGAAAAGGCAATACCGTCCAATCTGGTGGAAATCCCATCATCTCGGCTACAAACAGGGGATTGAGTTGGGAAGTTTTTCCACCGTTCTGCGAATGATGCTCTCCTAACATTACCGGCAGGTTGCACAGAGCATCCGTCCTCATTTTCCCATTTTTTCTTTTCAATGCTTGTGGGGAAACGGAGGGTTGATAGTCCCTCGCTGCTGGAGTAGGGAGCATCCCATTCACCGCCATTGCTGTCAAAGCTGTGCCCATTTGACTGTTCGGATTGTATTTCTTGCTGTACTTGTCCGCTTCCCGGGCATTGGGAGTAGGAAGCAACCGAACCATTCTCGCAAGTCCTACGCTTCCGTTCTGTCCGTTCTGATTGATTCTCCTCGGAGTCCCGTTTCTGGTCGTAACAAATTGGTCGTTCTTTCCAATTATCGCTCCGGTTGTTGCATCGCTCGCCATCGGAGTGGGAAGAAGCCCGAACGCAGCCCCTGACGAAAGGTTGTTGAGTTTCGTACCCGTTCTGTCTTTCGTTCTCGCAGCAGCTTTCATGGGGTGTTCCACCACTTCCACGGCACGTGGTGTCGGAAGCAGTCCTACCGGATAGAATGTTGTCTTCCCATTTTCGTTGCATACCTTTAACCCCTGCGTCTGCACGGTGGGCAATAAAGAAGACACGGTCTCTTCTGTGCGGCGCTCCGACGGCACAAGCCGGAATAACAACCGGTTGGACGAAATATCCTTCACGTTCAAGGTCGTTACACACTGTTTCGACAACGTATTCCTGCCGATGCAATATTCTTTTTCGGTCAACCTCTCCGAACAGAGATTCTTCACGTCCCAACGCAGTTTCACTGCCGGGTTGTACCATTGAGAGGATTCCAGCAACGTTTTCACCAACAACCCAATCGGGCTGAATCTCCCGTATCGCTCGTAGCATTTCCGGCCAGAGGTAGCGGTCATCTTCCGCTCCCTTTCGCTGTCCGGCGCAAGAAAAAGGCTGGCAGGGAAAACCTCCGGTGAGGACATTGATTTTTCCACGCCACTCTGTAAAATTTGTTTTCGTGATGTCTTCATAACTTTTGCTGTTTGGGAACCAATAATCAAGTATTTTTCTCCCGAACGGGTTTATTTCACAATGGAACATATTTTTCCAGCCCATTTCCTCGGCAGCTATTTCCGGACCACCGATGCCGCTGAACAAACTACCATGGGTAAACTTATTCTTTTCCATGATTACGGATTTTTTGTTTTTGCTACTTTAGTTGGTTCATAGTACTTGCATTTGTCTGTTCCCGGATTGTATGCTGGCCATACCCATTGCAAACGTGTATCGGGTGGATCGGGCAAATAGCGTTTACAACTCTTGCGGATTGAGCAGGTAACGCCCGAACAATAACTATAATCTGTATTCATCGTCATAATGTTTTTAATTAGTTTACTGTTTTCTGAATGACTGCTCATTGCCGAAATTGATGATTAGCATCATTTCACGGAAACGGTCTGCAATTCGTTCGTCGTAATATTCTGCAATTTCTTTTGCCGTAAGATTGGATGAGACCAGCGTACAGAACTGCTCTTCATAGCGAAAAGACAGCATATCCATGGCGGCGGTTACGTAATCGCCATAATGAATGCTTTCTTTCGGTTCGGAGCCGAGTTCGTCGATTGCGAGTATTTCGATTTGGCGCAGCCTTTTGTAGCGTGCCACATCGGAGGTGTTGTCGCGTGTGGGATTGTTATACGCTTTAGCCAGCAAGACGAGTTCTTTAGCCGATACCATCATGTAGCCGCGTATCGGATATGCATCCGCATTGCTGTTATACCCCTCATCAGAGCGCAAGTAGTTTATAAGGTTTTGCAATGCACGCAGAATGGTGGTTTTCCCATTTCCGGCATCGCCGCAAAGGAACAATCCGAAAGTGGAGGCTTCCGATGTAATCCAATTGGAAATGTCCCAAAGGTGCTTTTTGTATTGTTCGGTGGCATTAAATTCCCTATGCCTATGAGCAACTTCCACCCGGCACGCTTCATATAGCATAGCGTAAACTTGCTTGGCGGTATATGGCAATCTAAAACGAGTTACCATATGTTTTCTCTTCATCAGATTTGAGAAGATTACCTCTGCGTTGATTTCTGCTTTCGGGTCTAACTTTATCATCTTTTCTTTTATTTTTATCATTTACAATTCTCAACCATGCGTTGAAGTGCTGTTTGGCATCCTGTAAGGAAGAATGCCGGTCTTTCCCGTCTGCCAGGCATTGCACCCGGAAGTCGTCAAGACTGCTGCGCAAAGAGGAAATATTCGTTGCATGAAGCACTTGTAATTGGTCAAGCCAACACTCGTCTTTTTTCAGTTCGGCAATTTCTTCATCGATAGTCATGGAGTAAGGCTCGTATTGCAGTTCGTTTTGCACTGTTGTACTACCTTGTATCGTTTGTGGATTGTCATTCTTTCGTGGCAGTTTTTCAGTTTGTTTGGGCTTTCTTTTCTCGATTAGGTTATAATCCCCAATATAGCAAACACGACGGCACTGTACGCATATACGACTATACCTTTCCTGAATACCTTTAGAAGTCAATACTTTTTCAGCGTCAAACAATTCTTTTGAAAACAACCCCAGTGTCAGGCAGGTTTTGATTACTTCTGATATATATGCCTCCTCAAATCCCGTAAGCTCCGAGCAAATGAAAGGCAACTCTTTATCCCACTTCATATAATACCCACTCTTGTAGATATTGCAGAGCAGCAGAGCATATACCGTTATAGCTTTTCCACCTTGATACTTGATTAGTTTTCTTATTTTAAGGTCGTTAAATATATCTATATCCAGAGGGAAATAGTCAAGACCTTTTTTAAAAGTTCGTGCCATATCTGACTTTTTTAAAATTCATTTCTCAAATAATCATCCACTTCACGAATGAAATCATCTAGCGAAAAGCACAGAACATATTTGTATTCTCCGTTTTCACATATTATCTTTTGCCATTCTTTTTGTGATGGAGATTGATAGCCGCCTTTCTTTTTCATTTCAATGAGCAGCGCACCATAATCACGATTGCTTTTCAACAGAATCAAATCGGATACACCGGCTGTTACGCCCTCAGCTTTCAATTTGTCACCTGTAACAGTATCACGTCTTCCTCCGTTCGGCACAGCAAACAACCGGCCTTTTAACTTCGGATACTTCAAATTGAACCACTTTACGCAAGAGCATTGTATGCGATGTTCCTCATCGTCATATTTTTGCTTCTTTTTTCGTTTCCTTTCCATTTGAAGCATTTCCTCAAGTGTCATTGTCGCTTTGCTTTTCGGGTGTAACAATGGTGTCTTTTCCGGTCTTGTCTACTACAACTTTTTTCCCACCAACGGTTATCGTTGTCCTGCAACCTTCGGGGAGAGATTGTATGAAATTTCGTACAACAGGCGAATTGGCATTTTCACTGATGGTATCCGTAATGGACTCATCTGCGGCATATGGATAGACGTCCATAATGGCAGTTTCCGCTACCGATGCAATTTGGTAGTCGGCCATTGTGCCTTTCATACCCTCATCCAGTTTATTTACTGCATCACGCAAGTCGGCTGCTTGTACCAGTACGTTGGTAGCCGTCTTTTTTTCTGCTCCACTTTTTTCATCTGAGGTAATGAAATACAGCTTGCACTTGAACCAGCGGTCGGCACTGTCTTCCTCACAGGGAAAGAGCTCGCTATAGTTGGCACGTTTAATGTCGGAAACTGTAAACTCACCGGAAATAAAGGGTGTCATTTCTTCAATGATGCGTGCTTCCGCTTCCGTGAAGCTGAGCGCGTCAACCAGATAGGGTTCTGTTACTTTCTTGTTCATTCCGTTATCCATTGTCTTTTCATAACGGATTTTACATTCAAACCACGTGTGCATCATGAGTTCATTTTTTCTTTGAGTTGTTTACTGACTACAAGTTTTACTGTTCGTCTTGCCGGAATGATTACCGTTGTTCTCTTGTAGATATTACGGGCTTTCCTTTCTTTTGTGATATAAGTCTTGATAGTGCCAAAACCACGTATATAGACACTTTCACCTTTACAAAGTGCTTTCTCAATAGCATCAAAAGCACAATCTACGGCTTGAATAGCCTGTGAGCGACTAATAGTCGTATTGTTGATAACATGTTCAACGATCTCAATTTTTCTCATTGTTTTTATTTTTATTAAAATGATAGATCACTATTGTTTGGTCTACAATTCTCAGTTTTGTATTGAGTATTTTCAACTGATTTTTTCATTATGATTCTTGATTTAAATCCGCAGATAGAAGTAGGACGATGGCTGCAATGGCAAAACTCATTCCTAAAATGGCATACGTATATGCTTTAGAGGATTTGGATTCTAAAGCAAAATGAAAGTTAACAGCAAAAATGATGATATTCAAAACAATAAATATTATATCAAAATAGATTCTCATATTACTTCTTTATTTACTGGTTACTATTATTTTTCCTCATAATCACAAATGCTAATAGGGATTCTTGTTAAATGTTAACGAAAGCCCATTTGTAGCGGCTGTTATTTCTATCTCTGGATATAATCTTTCTATTCCATGGATAAACTCCGTAGCATTGCTGTTATTGTCGGACAGATGCAGGAGTAGAATGTTGCATACTTGAGACAGGTCATTGGCTTGCAATGTGAGGAGACAGTTATCATAGGACATGTGCGACTTAATGGTGCGTTCGTAGCGTTTCTTGTCAATGCGCCCGGCAGTGAAATTTGCATCAAGAATTTCCTTGCTATAATTGCACTCCAACATTACATTGTTAAGACCGGGAAATTTGTATTTTAGGAAATAGGTGTCTGTGGCAAACAGCACTGTTCCGCACTCTTCATGACGGATGAGGTATCCGTAAGGTTCCGCAGCATCATGTTGTACAGGGAACGGTATCACTCTAAATCCATTTATCACAACTTGTTCGAATGGCAACAGCCCTTTTGCCCAATAGCTGGAAGAGAAACCAAGCGCATGTTTTGTGCCTTGACTCATATAGCAAGGTATGCAGGCGTTTATAAAATCGCCCACACATTTGGCATGGTCGCCATGCTCATGGCTGACGATACAACCAACAATGCTGTTTAGATTGAAGTCAAGAACTTTTTTTACTTTGTTGAACTTAACTCCGGCTTCCACTGCAAGTACCTCACCAGTCTTTTCAGACTGGAAGAGGTAACAGTTGCCTGATGATGAAGAACCTAACACATGAAGTTTCATTTCAAATAGGATTAATAGCCCGGTCCATCATCCTCGGTTGAGGCTTGGTTTTCGGTACTTGTTTCACCTTGGGGCTCTTTAATTTCTCCTGTTTCAGGGTCAACACCTGCCGGAACTTCGTTGGAAACCGGAGCTACTGCATCATCAAAACTGATAGTGCCTTTGTTGGCTTGCGTGGAAATTTCTTTCGCAACCTGTTCTGTAACATCGACATAATCGGCGTCCTCTACATTTTCTTCAACGGTACGCATACCCATTGACAGTTCCGGTGAGTATGTAGAGCACCAGAACGAGGCGGCACGGTAACGTAACATCTGTTCGGGCATAGTACGCCACTTGCTGCCGTTTTTGCTATACCAACCCTCATCAATCGCCATTTGTATGGTAACGGCTGTACCACGTAAGGCAAGTGGTGATTTTGATGTAACCGGTTTTCCGTTCTCATCATGCGTAACACCTTTAGGAGTAGTCCATGCCACACACTTGACATTTGCCACACCGTTATTGCAAACTCCATTTGATGTCAATTCAAACTTCAGTGGTTCAAAGCGTCCACAAGTATTGATAGTGGCAATTAGGAACTTGGACGACCAAGATGGGCGACCATATACAATGTACAAGTTCTGCATTACCATAAGAGGGGATGCGCCAATGCGTGTGGCCACATCGAATGCGATTACGCAGTTGGCTACTGCTTCGGCTTCAGAGACCGTTTTTTTAGGTCCTTCTCCGGTCTTACCGCCAACAACACCGCCAATGCGGTAACTTTCGGGTACAAGACTGGAATTGGCAAACATGGTGGAGAAACGGTTGAGCGTTTCAATGGTTGTCGGGTCAAAGAAGTTGATGCCAACAGGAACGTTACTTTGATGTGTAACCGGTGTGATTTGTCTTTCGTTCATAATTCTAATAATTAAAGATTTAACTATTTATTTTACTGTTAGTTGACTGTCTGTTGTAACCTGCAAGAATATCATTTGTGCGTTGGAAGCAATGAATGTATTCACGCTTTCGGCACGGTCAATGAACATTGGAGCATAGACTTCGTAATGCCTTGCCAATGTGTTGGTGATGTCAATACCTGCGTTCACTTGCTTTGCTGTATTGCACGTACCATAGGACACACCATCAATTATAGGGATACATACTTCGTATTCGTTTCCGTCAAGAGTGGTATCGAAAAGTTTCCAGTGTACCATGCCAAACAGCGAGTTCAAACGGCTCTCACAATCATCAATGCGAGCTTTGGCAAACTTAGCAGCTATATATTCACGTTTCTCTATGTCGGCTATCTTCTGTGCGAGTTCACGACCTTCCTTTTCAAGACGCTCTATTTCTTTATCATAGTTGGCGATAATGGTACGGTTGTTTAGTTGGATTTCCAAGTTCTTAATAGCAGATTTCACCAACTCGGCACGTTCGGACAGTTCGGTATCTGTCTGAGTATATGTGATATTTGCTATTTCTTTTTCTATCTCATCCAAACGTTTTAGGTTTGCTGCATACGCAGGCAGCTCGTTTTCGTTGATGGCGGACGGTGCTGCTTTCGGGGTGGATTTCAGACGATCATACAGCCCTGCAATACATTCGTCAATGGCAGTAATCTTTTTGGAATGCTCTACAAGTTCTTCATTACGCCTGTTTAATTCCTCTCGGTATGATTCGACTTGTGTCGACAGGGATTTTCCACGTGATTGATTCTCTTTGAGCCTGTTTTGTTTATATTCTTCAAACTTTTGGAGAGCGTCTTGTATCATATTGTCGGGTAAAGGCTGGCCGCAATGAGGACAGATATTATCACCGGTGTACTGTGTGGCACGAATGGATGCCCATTCGGAACGTAATTCTTCAAGTCTGCTTGTTGTTCTAGTTATTTCTTCGTTCAAATACTTGATGCGTTCTTTTGCACGGGTAATGTCTATATTGCAATCCGATCGTTCGGAATGAATATTCTTCAACTCTTTCTCGATTTCATTACGTGTTTCGTTCTGCTTATCGGCTTCCTCCTGACGACTTCTCCTTTCTGCGGCAAGAATATCCTTCTGTTGCTGTTCGATTTGCCGTTTTTCACGGTTCAGCGCAGCTTTTTTATCGATGGCAGATTGCTTGCGAGCATCTTCAGAATGCAGAAGTTCGTTTATTTCTTCCAGCTCTTTCTTTTTGTCGGTGAGCATTTCTTCCAATGAGTTCCAATCCTCGGCTTCTGGTTTCATCTTGTCCGTTTGGTCGATACGTGGCTTGATTTCATCCGCTTGCATTTTTAGACGTTTTTTCTCTGCGGCAATCTGCCGACGATAATCCGCCAATGATTTGCCACTCAACATGTCTACGAGAGCGGTAAATTCTGCATTTCCCTGCGCCAATTCGTTGTCTGTTTTGGCTCCGGCAATGGACATTAACACTTCACGTTGAACATCTTGTTTTAACGATAGGAAATACTCGGTATTGGTTAGCATCTTGAAAAGGTTCTCATCAATGATTTCGGCATTTATACGTTCCTTATACTCATTGACACGAACAGGTACGCCGTCCCATGTGCATTCGGTGACATTCCCCTTGAACACTTCCTCTACTTGTCCACGAGGTTTGACCCATTGCTCCTTATACTCTCGTTTGATGGTAATTTCCGTTCCATCAACGACTAATGTTCCCTCTACGGAGCATTCACAATGCTGTAGGGGATTGCCCTTTTCGTCTGTGGTGCGCAAGTTGAAGTCTTTACGGTCTTTGCTGTCCTTGCCGAAAAGCAGCCAACAGAACGCATCCATGTGCCTGGACTTGCCGAGACCGTTACGACCACAGATACGTGTAACAGTGCCATCTGTATGGAACTGTGTTGTCCTTTCTTTTTCTCCACGCCAGTTGCGAAGCGTGATTGATTTTAGCTGAATTGCTTTCATCTACTTTGATTTTTAATAGTGAAAAAATAGTGGGAGGAACAGGATTTGAACCTGTGTCCTGCTGCATCTTGGCCATTTGGGTACGTACCGCCGCTCTATCCGCTGAGCTATCCTCCCTTATCATTTGAAATAGTCTTGTTGTAACCTTTGTAGTGTACGCAGTTCGATTGTGCGGTATTCAACTTTGCCCGGACGCTTGCAGGGGGTTATTTTACCCTGCTTGCGCCATCTATCCACATTGCCACGCCCAAACATAGCGTATGCTTTTCGCTGGCTGACCATTTCGGGGTCATTGTGTGTATCGGCAAGCATACGGACTACAGAGGACGCTACATCGCGGACGAAAGTGTCATAAGTAACGGATTTATCGGGAAAATCAATAGTGAGCATAGGATTACGGATTAAAGTGAATACTCTGCACGATAATTTTCATCGGTTTTAATGAAATATGTAAGCACTTTTATTAGGGAACGTTTAGAACCGGGCTTGGCAATAGAGTCAACCAGACTTTCTCTCTTTTGCTTGTCTGTAGCAATAAAGATGTAGCCCACGTGTCTTGCTTCCGGTTTAAGAGGCTTGATTTGAGAATTTAATTTTTTGAAATTGATAGACATGATATTGTAAGTTAAGAGGTTATTTGTTTTCATTTTGAAACTCCATCCATGATATACGTACCAGTTTCCATGTGAGAAAGATGAATACAGCTGATACAAGATAGCCAATGAACGATGCGATGTTTCCAAGTATGATATGTGCCACAATGCTGACAACCACCGCAAAAAGCATGATGCAGGATAGTATCAGTTGTGAAATATTTACAAATTTGTTCATGATGATTACAAATTACGATATTCTGATTACTGTTATGATACGCTTTTCTCGGTCCGTTTCTGTCTGGTACTTACGATTCAGGATAAGTCCGAGATCGGAAGCCTGAGCACGGACGCTCTTAGTCTTTTCAATGGGGAAAGTAACCGTTTTACCTACTTCCAAATCCGTTAAAGTTGGACGTACTTTTACTTGATTTTCTGCCATTTTATTTGTTTTTTATGGGTTATTGTTTAACTTTATAGTGCAAAACTAATATATTTATTCGTGGCGAACAAATATTTTCGTCATAAAATTTAGTGTATGCGAAATTAAATATTAGTCGACTAATTCAAGTTCCTGTAAATCATGAATTTAGAAATTGTTAGAAAATTGAGCGAAAACAGAGGTGGTGGATTAAAGAAACTTGCTGCTGATGTTGGAATGAGCGAACAAAATCTACATAGATGCATTAGAAACAATAAGATTCAAGCGGCAGACTTAGAGAAGATTGCTTTTCTATTAAAAGCTGACATACGAATTTTTTTTGATGATGAAGTATCAAGACTATCAAATAATACAGTTGAAACAAACGGCGATTTTAGTCCTGCTTCGATGATGGGCAACGTGTCTGTAGGCACAGATGCTATTCTTGTAGAACGAGTGAAGCATTTGGAAGAATTGTTGGCTGAAAAGGAGAGGTTGATTAAGGTTTATGAAAAGTTAGTAGAGGGAAAAAAATGAGATATATAGTTGGAATAATATGTCTTATTACTTCTTTACTGTTATGTGCTTGCAGTGAAGATGACGAGAAAGGCGCTGAACGCTATTCGGGTGTATTTTTGAGTATGGAGGCTATAGATGCTATTACTCCGGAAGATTCTTTTTCTGATGTCATATTGCATAATGTTGAGTTTGAAAAAGTGGAAGTAGGAAAAGGAGAGCCTATAGAAGCTGGTGATTACACTGTGAAGACAGAAACTACTTACGACTTAATCATGCAAGAATCCGAAGCTGATCTGTATATAAAAACAGAAAAAAGAACAGATAAAATGTTTGAGGCAACTTATGTATATAAATATGTTTTTAAGCAGGGAACTTACGGAGTGATTGAAGTATCAGAAAATGCTATTACGGTCAACGGATATCCATATTGTAAACTTCAAAAATTTACACTAATACGTACTGAACCAATTGGAGAAAAATATTCCAAACAAGATACAGAGACAGAAAATTACAAGGGAGTATTCTCCTGCAAAAGCAATGGTAGAAGCATAACTTTGTCAAATAGTGATTATATGTTTGAAGCCGCGCTTGATGGTAACGAATGTAGGTTAACAGAATTATCTCCTGAACATAAAAATATCGGCACATTAGAAAAGCAATGAACGGAGAGTACCCATATTGTAAAACAGAGCCTTTTATGGATGAATTGAAAAAAGCCGCATTCAATGCTATCTACAAAGATGGTTGTGATAATTGTGGAGATTGGATAGATACATTGGTAAACTGTTATTCCGAAGAAGTGGTGGACACTCTTGGGAATAATCCCAATGAGGTTTATGCAGAATTGGAAGATATATGGGAAACCATGGATTATGAAGACCCTCGAACCGGTATTTGCCTAACTTATCAGAATTGGGCAGAATATTTCACAGGGGAGTTTGCCCATACAATCTACAATGAATTGATTAAATCAAAACAGGTGAACGAACGTAAATAATCCGTTTTAAAGCGTTCAAACCTTTAAGATGATAAAAGTATCGTTTTTCGTATTTGTGTTGATTGTGGCTTATCTATTTGCCTTAAATGGGTAATATATCAAGACTGGTAGCGGCGAGTTCTTCGATAAATGGACGAAAACATTAATCATAATAGACAGATACGAAGAAATTGAATAAACGAATATTGTTGAGAAGTATTATATAACTCATTGAAAAGTATCTTATTTTGGCAGCGGCGCAGGCTGCAATAGAGGAATAAGTCCTTTAGACATAAAATTATAATATCAGGCTGTAATTACCGATTATCAGGTGGTTACAGCCTGAATTGCATTTGGACGGTTCGTACGTTTGACTGTAAAAAGGAAGCCAAAAGAACGGAAATGTTTACTCTATGTTTACCCCAAAAATCGCCATGTTTACCCCTGTTTACCCCGAAGTATTTTTATGGAATTTCAAACAATTAAAAAAAGAATGATATGACGACTTTTAAGGCAACGGTAAAGAAGCCGCGAAATGATGGCTTTTACACAGTTTACATTAGACTGACGCATTTGCGTAAGTCGAGTTACATCAAAACAAATAAAATTGTAGATGCGGAACACATCGAAAAAGATGGCGATTTGACAGACCCGGTAGTCAATGAGTATTGTGCAATGCTTATTCGACAATATACCGACCGATTGAATCGCGTTGATGCTACCCGCTGGAGTGTGAAGGAAGTTGTTGAGTATTTGGTTAAAGATGATGAGGATGTGTGTTTTAGCGATTATGCCAGGATTTTCATTAAGAAAATGGAAAAGGACGGGCATGAACGTAATGCAAAGAATTATAATCTTGCAGTTAGGCACTTGGAGCGTTATGTTGGAACTACCAATTTAATGTTTAGTCAACTGACCTCTACTGTTTTGAATTTATGGATAGAAGAACTGGGGCAAACGAATCGCGCTAAAGAAATGTATCCCACTTGTGTCCGTCAGATTTTCAAAAAAGCAATCATGGAGTTGAATGATGAAGAACGTGGAATACTTCGTATCAAGTTTAATCCATGGCATAAAATTCAAATTCCTAAATCTGATACGACTGTGCAACGTGCTATCAGTGCGGAAGCCTGCCGGGAGTTCTTTAATCAACCACTTCCCAAAACTAAAATGATTTCTTCTCTTCCCGAGTTGGGTAGAGACGTAGCTCTTCTTTCCCTTTGTTTGGGTGGTATCAATACCGTGGATATTTATGAACTCAAAAAGGAAGATTACCATGATGGTATAATAGGTTATAAACGAGCGAAGACTAAGAACAGTCGTAGGGATGAAGCTTATATCGAAATGAGAGTTGAGCCTTTTATTCAATCCACGTTTGACAAGTATCTTTCAGATGACAATGATATTTACTTGTTCAACTTCCATCAACGGTATAGTAATTCGGACAGCTTTAATGCCAATGTAAACATTGGCATCCGAAAGATATGCGCAGATATGGGTATGAAGAAAGAAAATTATTATTGCTATTATACCTTCCGACATACATGGGCTACTATTGCTCAAAATGATTGTGATGCTAACCTGTATGAAGTGGCATTCGGTATGAATCACAGCCACGGTATGAATGTAACGAGAGGTTATGTCAAATTGGACTTTACTCCAGCATGGAAGCTCAATGCCAAGGTAATTGAATTTATTTTCTTTAGCAATAAGAAAAGCAAGCAGGGAAAGGCACAAGATATTGAGGCATCTGCTGATAAGTTATTCCGCATCACCAAGAAAATGATGATATACGGGCGTGCCTATTTTAAGGGGAATGTGGTTGGAGAACTTACAGATATTGGATTTGATACCGTTGACGATGTGATTTCTGCATTAGTCATGCAGTTACCTAGAGACATACCTACTGGATGTACCGTTCAATTTCGCCTATTGAATTGCGATTCTCAGAAAGAAGTCGTATATGAAAGAAGCAAAGGCAAAGGTTTTTAGCTCTGTCAACTAAGGGAACAAGTCTTGCAACATATAGGGAAGAAATCCAAATTTACCCTACACCGATAGAGCCGTGTCAGTCATTGTGATTGGCACGGCTTTACTGTCTGTTTTGTCGAGAACGGTATGGTTGCCTATTCTCCCTACCGGTGAAGAGAGAACCAAACAACAACCTGCCGAGCAGGACAAAGAACGTCTTTACAACCCAAATCACCAACAGGAATACCTTTGTGATAATCCAGACCACCAACCTTGTCAGCCAATATAGGGCGAGACATACCGGAGCGAGATATAGAAATAACAATATATAGAACGGCATAAGCTTCAATTTTACGTTTTCACTATCCTCCCGTAAGGGGGGATTTCCTATATAAAGGTATTAAAAATCAGCGACATATTATAATTTTTGCCCCTATATTTTAAGTGAAAATAGAAACTTTTTTACTTGATTTTCAAGAATTTGAAAGCATGGAACTTTAGTTATGAACACCAACCAAACCATATCTTCGGGTTATTCAACCCAAGGTATCTACAACATGAACAATTCCGTTTCTTGTAGCTGTATGCTCTACTATATAATAATGTATAGGGAAGCGTATTACTCGAAATATTCCATCATCCGATACTTTCTTTCCCTTGTGTTGTGGTTAGAGAGAACCATTTTCATTTGAAACCAAACTATCGGGAAAACAATAACTATGCAACCGTAGTCATTTGGATTATTCTAACTCGCATTTCCGAAACCTATCCACCGTGAACATCCAGGCGATGGAATACAGGTAATCTTTCTATTTCAGTAACTCGATATTGAACGCAATGTATTCCGAAGCTGATTGGATATGCTATCCGAAAGCCATTCTATCAGATAACCAAAGTATCGAAGTCCCACAAACTTCGGGTGCATATATCTTCGGTTTGTCGGATGCTGCCTTTCAAAGAAAAGTGTTGCGCATTTCTTCGCAAGGCGGTTTATGGCGATAATTTTGGTGTGATAAAGACCCGGGAGACCTTGACCTGCGTTGCAGGATTTGTCAAGCAAGTTGTACCCTTGTCATTACAAAACGATGTTTCGTACTGCCGAGGGTGACTTGCCGACTGCCTTGCATCGGGGCGATTTTATCGCTGTTTCGCCATGCGAAAAGGTGTCCGGGAAATCGAACAACAAGTAACCCCAATGTACGATGAACCAAAGAACAAAACATTTCCAACTCCGTCTGACCACGGATGAAGCCATCCGTTTGAAAGAGAAAGCGGCATCCCATCCATCCGTAAGTTGTTACATCCGAACAGCCTTGAAAGAATATTCCGACATAAATGCCAAACAGAGGCTTGAACTCATCAACGACCTCGGTGCGTTTTACCGGAAATTCCAAAATGAATTGTCCTGGGCAGGCGGTAACCTGAACCAGTCAGTCAAGAAAGCCAACGAACTTTCGGTAGCCGGGTTACTCAGTCAAGCCTACCTCCAAGAAGTCCTGTTACCCGTTATTATGGACACACGAAAGACCTTGGACGAGATAAAACGGGAACTATATGCCGTAACTAAAAAAGCCACTAAACTTTAGGCTTTCGGTTACTTGAACCGTGAAACTTCGGTTCATAGAGATTCAAGATAAACAGATACTATATTCAAATGACTACAAGATGATAGCAACCATATTACCCGGCAGCACGAACTTCCATGCCGTCGGTTACAATGAACGAAAAGTCGCGAAAGGAACGGCACGACTGCTTGAGATGAAAAACTTCGGCGCACTCGGTACATTCGGTAAGCCCACCCCGGATGAACTGGTCAGTTACCTCATGGAATACACCTCCCGGAACGACCGGATTCAGAAAGCGCAGTTCCATGTCTCCTTCTCCTGCAAGGGACATGAAATGTCGGAAGCCGAAGTGCTGGAGTTCGCCCACCAATACCTCAAAGAGATGGGCTACATGGAAGAAGGACAACCCTTGCTTGCCTACTCCCATTATGACACTGACAACACCCACGTCCATATCGTCACTTCCCGTATCGCCCCAGACGGCAGGAAGATAGAACACGACAACGAGCGGAGACGGTCGCAGGAAGTGATAGACCGAATAATCGGTAACGACAGGAAGCAGAAAACCCGGGAAAGTGTGGAAGCCGCCAAGGAATATACTTTCTCCTCCTTCGCCCAGTTCAAATCCGTCATGCTCTCCTTAGGTTATGAAACCTATCTAAAGGACGATACCGTATTCATCAAGCACGGTGGCAAGGTTCAGCAGAAAATCCCTTTTGCTGAAATAGCGGCACTGTACAAACCGGGAAACCGGGACCGAAACCGCTGCCGCCAACTGCGAAGCATCCTCAAAAAGTACCGGGACGTAAGTGCCAACAAAGAAGAACTGCAAAAGGAACTGAAAAGCAAGTTCGGTATCGACATTGTATTCTTCGGCAGAAAAGATTCCCATTATGGCTACATGATAGTTGACCATCATAACAAGACTGTCATCAACGGTGCAAGGGTACTGGCGATAGACCAACTGCTGGACTTCGCCACCCCGGAGCAACGCTTCAACCGCATCGAGGACTTCATTGACAAACTGTTTTCACTCAATCCCAAGATAACACAGGCAGAGATACATGAGAAACTGAGAAAACAACACGCCTATATCAAGAAAGGTGTCATCTACTTCCACGGAGAGACACGACCACTGAAACCCTACATGGCAGAGGCTATAGATAGAAACAACCGTATTGCATGGGTGGAAATGTTCCAACCTACGAATGAGCAGGAAAGAGCCCTCCTTTGCAAATTCTATAAGGTGGACAGCCCGGAGCTTGTCACCCTCCAGCCGAAAAAGAACCAATCCTATGCCAATACCGTCAATCGCCTGCATGAAATCTTCGATGATGAAAGCATCACCTATGTCAGAGGCAAGCTAAAGGAAGAAGGTTTCATCATCCGTCAGGAAGAGGATGCCACCTATGCCATCAACTTTCATAAGCATATTCTTGTCAACCTGAGCGAAGAAGGCTTTGACTTGAACCGACTGAAACCGCAGCAACAAAGCAAGCGGCAACAGCAACAGCAACCGAAGCCAACGAACAACCATGCCTCCCACCTTGTCAAGTTACGGGACAGCAAAGACGGAAGCCGCAGTGAAAAACGGGAATGGGAAGTCGGTCAGAAAAACGGGTATGGCGAGGTGGATGACGGTCGTTCCCTGAAAAGATAGGACTTCCTGCCGTAACCTTTTCGGTCACTATGAACCCGGATACCCCGGTACTCCATGTCGGAATGTCCCCGGTTATCCCAACCCGAAGCGCAAAAGTGTTGTGCATTTCGTTTTCCGAATACCGCTGTAATAATTTTGCCCGAAAATTATAAAACGAAACGGCATGATACAAACACCGGTCATAGTGACATTCGCCAACCAAAAGGGAGGTGTCGGCAAGACCACCCTCTGCGTAACCTTCGCCAACTACCTAGTGACGATGGGTGTCCGTGTCATCGTGGTCGATTGCGACTTCCAGCACTCCATCGTCAAATGCCGCAAGGCGGACATCAAGAAGTACGGCGAGCAGCACATGCTTTATGAAGTGGTCGCCTACGAAGCCACCGACAAGGACGGCATGACCTCCCTGATGGAAAAGCTCCATAATGATCCGAGCATCGACGTGGTACTGATGGACTCTCCCGGTAGCCTGAAAGCAGGCGGATTGGTTCCGATGTTTGTCAATTCGGATATCATCGTTGTGCCGTTCCACTACGATTTGGTGACAGTGCCTTCCACCGCCAGTTTTCTTATGTTCATAGACCGCCTGCGCAAAGCCGTGGGAGAACGGATGAAAGCCCGGCTCTTCATTATCCCCAACCTCAGTGACGGCAGGGTCGGCAAACGCTCCGAACTTCTGGTATGGGAGAATACGAGGGAGACCTTTTCCAACTACGGTTATGTCACCGCCAAGATGCCCAAACGTGCGGACATGGAACGGTTCAGCACGATGGCCGCCCTCGATATGCAAGGCAGCATCGTCGCACCGATATTCAGTAAAATCTATGCCGCCATCTTCGATACGGAGGCACCGATACGCAAAACCGAGTTGACGGGCATCCAACTGACGGAGAATCTGAATCCCGGACAAGAGAAGAAAAAGGAATCAACAATAGATAATGAAAACGAATAACTATCACCCATAATAACATCACGCAATGAAAAAAGACATTCCCGAAATAGAAGACCTCATAGCAGGCATCAATGACCCGGATGTAACCTTGGGCACAACACCCCGGACATCAGAGGGAGAATCTCCTTTAATCGTATCATCACACATTCCGTCAGGAGAATCCGCTTCGGTTTCCGATGATGACAAATGCTGGCAAGACTTCCTTTCCCTTTTGGAAACGGATGAACTGACCACGGACAAGAACGATCGCCTTGTCTGTAAATTAGACCGTGACCTTGCGGATTCCCTTGACGATTGCGACATCCATAACCGCAGTCGTTCCGACCTGGTGAACGCCATCGTCCGGGCGTTCTTCACGACCTACCTTGGTAAACTTGCCAAATACCGCCGGGAGAAGAAATCTCTGTTTGTAAACTTCAAGGAGGAATACGATGGGAAAGATTAAGTGGAGCGACCGTATGATTGCCGCTCTGTGCGAACTTTATCCGGTAGAGACTACTGCCTATACAGCCAAAGTGGTGGGCATGAGCGAGACGGCAGTCAAGAACAAGGCAAAGGAACTGGGCATTGTCAAAATCGCCAAGCCCCTGTGGATGGAACGTGCCGCCCATATCAGCAGCCATTTCCACACGGACTCCTTTTCGGAAATGGCGAGGGAATTGAGAATAAGCAAGACGAGTGTCAGCCGGATTGCTGACCGTTTAGGGCTTAAACGCTCCCCAACGGAACGCTACGACATCACTTCCCGTGTCCGTAGCGACATGATACACCGTGAACGCCGCCGTGTCATCTTTGGGCTGGATCCCATCACACGGATGAAAGTGGTTTCCAACCGGGCAAGGGTCAGGCTCCGCTCACTGTTGAAGCGCAAAGGCTACACGGTGGGTAGTGAACGCAATACCCTTTACTATGCGGAAGGAATCAAGCGAAGCGAGCGGCAAGAGAAGCGGGGCATGAAGTTGGGACTTCAATTCCTTCCCATTCCAGCAAGTATAATGACAGTATCAACCATCATATAAATAGACCATGCAATACGGACAGATTGTATTTCTTCTTTTCATCGCATTCCTGTTTTACTATGCCGTTCTGATAGTCCTTGACATCCAAAAGGCAAAGATGGCACAGGCAGCCGAACAGGAGAATCATACCGAAGAAGAAATAGACATATCGGATGAAGCACAGAGCTTCAAACCTATAAAGGTAGGACGTGACGAAACTACGAAACAGCAGACAGAAAACAACTCTGAGGCTGTTAGTGATGATGGCAAGCAAGAACCGGACAAAAGGCGATACCACCATCCCGATTACCGTGAAGCCATCATGACCGATGGCATCCTGGTGGATAACCTCATAGAGGAAATCAACCGGCTGGCGGAAACCGGTACAAGTGACCTCGGCACGGTGATATTCAACTGTGAGAACGCCCTGTAAGCGGAACTTACCCGACATATCATATATACAAGGCTAAAAAGCCTTCCCGTTCCTTTAGCGACACCTGTTCCTTTAGCGATAGAATCAAGTAAACGAATAAAAACATTTCATCAAATGAGAAGTATCAAATCAATTATCAAGGGTGCGGTACACCGCATCAAAGAGTCGTGTCTGGCGTTTGGACGAAAGGCCACAATCGCTTTCTGCACATTCACATTCGCCGTATCGGAGGTGATGGCGGGAAGTAAGGGTGCGGCGGGTTTTACCAAAGCCACGCAGGAAATCAGTTCGTATGAGACACCCGTTTCCAACCTGATGAAAGCCATTGCAGCCGTCATCGTTCTGGTCGGTGCGTTCAATGTCTATTTTAAGATGCAAAACGGCGATCAGGACGTCAAGAAGACCATCATGCTGACCATTGGCGGCTGTGTCGCCTTCATCGCATTGTCCGAAGCATTACCGTTATTTTTCAAATAAACGACATCGAAGATACAGACATGGCAATGAATCCGGAGGGCTATCCCGTTTTCAAAGGGCTGCAAAAGCCGTTGGAGTTCATGGGCATACGTGGACGTTTCCTTACACTGGCGGCAGCAGCCGTCGGCGTGTCATTCGTCGGCTTCATCGTGTTTTCCATCGCACTGGGGAAACTTGCCGGGTTCATCGCCATGCTTGTGATGATAATAGCCGGGCTGGTCACCATCTACATCAAGCAGCGTGGCGGACTCCATAACAAGCGGAAGGACAAAGGTGTCTTTGTCTATAAGAGCCTGCGAAAGAAATCCTGATTACGAAACAACTAATACATACAAGCAAATGGCACAGATAAGAAAGAAGGTATTTGACGGGCTATATGCCCAACTGGAAGAGACAGACGGCAATGTCGTCCTTTTTTCAACCAAAGGGGAACCTTCCGTCATCTTTGAGATGACCAACCCGGTTCAACAACTCTGTACCGATGCCGGAGAGTACCTTCTCTTTCAGGATGTGCTTTCCAATGTGGTGCAGACCCTTGGCGAGGGCTATGCCTTGCAGAAGCAGGACATCCTCTGCAAGCAAGCCTACCACCATGAGGTGCCGGAGGATGCGGAGTTCCTGACCCGAAGTTACTTCAACTATTTTGAAGGGCGTGAGTTTACGGAGATACGCACCTACCTGATTGTCACGCAGGAGGTGGTTCACAGCCAGTTCGTGCAGTACGACCCGAAGAAATGGATGGAGTTCCATTCCAAAATATCGAAGGTGGATGACATCCTGACCGAGCGTAATATCCGCCACCACAAACTTACCAAGGAAGAGGTGGAAGAATACTGCCACCGTTTCATGGCGTTCCAGTTCCGTCACGGTTCATTCTCCATGACCAACTTCAAGGCATCGGACGAATACCTGAAAATCGGCGGTCGTATAATCCGTTCCTTCCCTTTGGTGGACATAGACGAGATTAACCTCCCGTCCGTGGTAAAACCATATACCCAGACGAACATCAACGACTACGGCATCGCCACTGACTTGTTGTCTTTCCTGACGAATATACCACATACCGATTGCGTGGTCTATAACCAGGTGATACAGATTCCCGGACAACGCAAACTATTACGGAAATTGCAAGCCAAAGCCAAACGTCACGCCTCCATGCCCGACCCGAGCAACAAGATTGCCAAGGCGGACATCGAGGAAGTGCTGAACCGTCTGGCTGTAGATAGTACCCTGTTGGTGAACAGCAACTTCAACATACTGGTCAGTTGTCCTGTGGACAAAGTAACCCCGGTAACGTCCTACATCGAGACGAAACTCTACGAGTGCGGTATCATGCCTTCACGAACAGCCTACAACCAGTTGGAACTGTTTACTGACAGTTTTCCCGGCAATGCCTACACATTCAATCCCGATTATGACCTGTTCTTGACGCTCTCCGATGCCGCCTTGTGCCTTTTCTTCAAAGAGCATTTGAAAGGTTCAGAAGATACACCGTTGACAACCTACTATACCGACCGTCAGGGACTTCCCGTCTGTATCGACATCACCGGTAAGGAAGGCAAGGTCAAGATGACGGACAACGCCAATTTCTTTTGTATCGGCCCAAGCGGAAGTGGTAAATCGTTCCACATGAACAGCGTGGTACGTCAACTGCTTGAACAAAACACCGATGTCGTCATGGTTGATACGGGAGATTCCTACGAGGGTATTTGTGGCTATTATAAAGGTACATACATCTCTTATTCCAAGGAGAAACCGATCTCCATGAACCCCTTCAAGGTGACAAAGGAAGAGTATGCCCAGAACTTCGGTGAGAAGAAGAACTTCCTCAAATCCTTGGTGTTCCTGATTTTCAAGGGGAACGCTGTTCCCTCCAAGATTGAGGATATGCTGATTAACCAGACCATCGTGGAATACTACGAAGCCTATTTCCATCCCTTCGAGAACTTTACTGACAAGGAACGGGAAAGTTTGCGACAAAAACTGTTGATAGCTGCCCGCATGGAGTGTGACCATGATAAGTACGACCACGATATGAAGGACATTGACCGGCTGATAAACGAGAAGGAAGTTCCGGAAAAACCGGAGAGCCGTGCGCTGATGCTGCCAGAGGAAGCCCGCCGTCATAAGCTCCTGCGGCAAAGCCGTTCCCTGAACGCACTCGCCCATGACCCTGCTGCTTCCCCGTCCGAAAGGGAGCGTGCCTTGCGCATCATAGAGAAATTCAAGCAGGAACTGTACGACAATTCTATGCTGGTCAAGATTGACCGACAGATAGACCATCTGGAACGGCAGAAACAGCGGTTGAAAGTGAAGGAACTTTCTTTCAATTCCTATTATGAGTTTGCCTTGCAGCGTATTCCCCAAATCATGTCATTGGAGAAAATCGACTTCCCCATTCGTGACTTCGCTGCCATCCTGAAACAGTTTTACCGGGGCGGAGAACTGGAAATGACGCTCAACTCCGACTTGGATGCCAACCTGTTTGATGAGCAGTTCATCGTCTTTGAAATCGACAAGATTAAGGATGACCCCGTGCTTTTCCCCATTGTGGTGCTGATCATCATGGACGTATTCCTGCAAAAGATGCGTATCAAGAAAGGGCGAAAAGCCCTCATTATTGAAGAAGCGTGGAAAGCGATTGCCTCGCCTACGATGGCGGAGTATATCAAGTATCTCTATAAGACGGTGAGAAAGTTTCACGGCATAGCCGGAGTGGTTACTCAGGAATTGAACGATGTGATAGATTCCCCCATTGTGAAGGAAGCCATCATCAACAACTCCGATGTGAAGATACTGCTCGACCAGACCAAGTTCAAGGACAGGTATGAGGAAATTGCGGATATCCTGGGCTTGACACAGGTGCAACGTCAGCAGATATTCACTATCAACGCCCTGAACAACCATGAAGGGCGTAGCTACTTCAAGGAGGTCTGGATATGCCGGGGTACCCATTCGGATGTGTATGGCGTGGAGGAAGCCCCGGAATGTTACTGGGCATACACCACGGAACGTACTGAAAAGGAAGCCCTGAAGATTTACCTCAGGCAGTATGGTACGATACAGGAGGCAATCACCCGTATTGAAGCCGACCGTAAACTGGACGGAGGTCTGAAGTACCTCGAATTTGCAAGGAAAGTCAATCAACAACAAAAAGTCATGTCGTTATGGAAAAAGTGAAGTTTAAATCCTTGTTGGCGTTGCTCTTAATTTTGACAACCGCCACCCCATCGTTTGCTATATGGAAAGTAGTGACCGACCCGCATTGCCTGAAAGTTGTCACCACTAATCTCGCTACCCAAAAGGCGATTGAGGGGCAGCATAACCACCGTCTGGATTCCATTGCTTCCAAGAAGAAAAAACTGGAATTATATACCGTAAGTATGGCGACCATCAAGGAACTCTACAAGGTGACATTGGAAAATGTAAAGGGCTTCGGGACGGAAAGCAAGTATTATACAGAGATAGGACGCTGCGCCTATGACATCATCTTGGATGTGCCCGAATTGGTTAAGACGGTCAACAAAGCCAAGTTCAGCAACAAGCTGATGTGCCTGAATGAATTGGGAAACCTTGTGGTAGAAACCCAGCGACTGGTAGGCGACTTCGTGAATATCGTGAACAATGCCAGGATAGACAATCCCCTCAAAGGACAAGGCACGGCGAAGAAGCAAAGTGACGGGCATAATATGCTTGACCGTTACGAGCGGCTGACGGTGGCCAACCGCATCTATACGGACTTGATGAACATCCGCTACAAGGTGGAGGGCATGATGATGATGGCGCAATACGCTACCCTGAACGACCTCTTCTTCTCCATAGACCCGGAAGGATGGGTAAACGTGGTGACGATGAAGAACCATGTGGGTGGACTGGTACGTGACTGGAACGGATTGAAAAGCTAAAATCTAATACTATGAAATATTTGAAATTCAATGTAATCATTCTGTCTTTGGTTATTTTGTTGCCGGTCAGGACATTCGCCATTGACTTGCCGAAAGACCTTCCCACCATAGAAGCCCTGATAGCCTTGCATAAGGCAATCAAGAAGGATGAAGATAAGGCGTTGCAACGTGTGGCCACGAGTTTCGGGGAACAGTCGGTCATTACCAAAGGAGCGAACAAGTTCAACGATGTGCGGACTACCCTTGACACGAGGCTCAACAATGTACATTCCTATCTGGTATTGGCAGGAGCCATTTCTTCCACCACCAACTCGCTTTATATGTTGGTAAAGGAATACAAGGATTTTACCAGCAACACGTTCAAGCACGTGTCGGGCAAACCCTTCGTGGCATGGTACTATGCGGATGCGAATGTCGCCATATCAAGGGAGGTGAAGCACTGCTACAACCTCTATGCTTCGGTGGCGGCATCCGGCATCAACCTGATGAAAGCCTCCATGGACGAAAAACTGGATTTGGTGCTGACGCTTAAAACATCCATCGACCGTGCCCGGCATATCATCGACAATGCGAACCTCTATTGCTTCTTGGTGACGGATTGTGGCTGGAAGCCCGATTACATCTGGGAGATACTGAACTCGGAGGTCAAGAACGCGATAGCGGAAAAAGTAATCAATAAATGGAATAAAGGATATGAAATGTAGAAAGACAATGATACGGAACGCTTTATCTATTATGGCGTTGTTGGGATTTTCTATAAGTGGAAATGCCCAAGCTGTAAGGCATGACAAACAGAAGGAGAAGCAATGGCAGTCAATGGAAAACGGTCCTTGGGATTTTGCCCCCGACTGGTATTATTATTTCTTGCACAAGAAATACTCCGGTGCTGAAATGTATTGGAAGTGGGCGGGCTTCAAGTCCGGCTGGCGTGTCAGGTTCAAGGAACCGAAATCCAACATCAAGCGCATCATGCCGGTGCGTGTCCTCTCGGAGGAAACCCAACGGCAGAAAGTGGAAAAGGTTGAGGATGAACGCAAGTACGTCGAGGAACTGTACAAGGAGGAACTGCTACGGGAAGCCGACCGGACGGTGGATTTGACCTACGCATCCTACAAGGACGAGTTTAACCGGATGCAAGACTGCATCACGGACGGGTTGCTTTACTGTATGCAAAAGAGCGGTGGCAAACTTAAATACCAAGTAGACGAACTGGGACGGCAGAACGAACTGCTATGTGCCGACATTGCCTATATCCACAAGACGGGTGTCGGTTATGAACTGGAGAACGCCAAGCGCAGGCAGGCTTACGAGGATGCCAAGGTAAAGATGGAGGAACTGGTCAACCGTACCGCCCATTTGTGCGCAATGGCTGCTACACATTATTGATGAATACGTAAAACAAACTCAATATGAATTTACAATGTGTTATTTTGACTATCGGTCTGCCCGCTATTGACGACAGCCTTGACAAGCTGCTTGTCGCCATGGAGACCTTCCCGAATGTGGCGGTGCTGGGTGATGCCGTTTCCATGGCACGGGTCATCGGACTCTGCCTTGCCCTCTGTGTCGGTTCTTACGAATGTTGGATGATGATGCTCGGACGGCGTGGTATGGATGTGATGAAACTGCTGCGTATTGTCGGCATATCCATGTGCATATCCTTTTCTTCATGGATTTGTTCTGCTCTGCAGGTGCCCGGTAAGGAACTGGAAGCCGCCACCAAAGCGATGGCACATTCCAAGAACAAGGAAGTAGCCGCCTTCGAGTTGAAGGTGGCACAGAAGCAGAGTGAGTACCTTGACCGTCTGAGGGCGGTACAGGATTCCATAGCCACGGCAAAGCAGGTCGCAGCCATTGGCGAGGATGCCAACTGGTGGGACAAGCTCATCTACAACGTGGAGAACTTGGGCAGTACCATCAACAACTACGCCCAACGTGCGGCGGTAGCCACCGAGACCAAAGTCAGCGAATGGATTAACGATGTCATCCGTTTTGTGGGCGAACTGATTTTCCAGATGTCCTATTACGGCATTCTTGTGGCGCAACGCATCTTCATGGCAATCATGCTGATATTCTGTCCGATTATGTTTGCCCTGTCGCTTGCCCCGCCTTGGAGTTCGGCATGGAGCCAGTGGATGTCGAAGTTCCTCTCCCTCTCGTTGTGGGGATTCGTTACGTATATGTGCCTCTATTACATCGACTTCATCCTGCTTTATAACTTGCAGCAGGACTTGATAGCCTACGACCATCTGCTGCACGGTTCACTTAATTCCTGGTCGCAGATAGGCGCACTGGGTTTACAGGGTATCGGTTCCAACTGCATGTACGCCATGGGAATGTTGGTGGGTGCCTATATCATCCGCTTTGTTCCCGAAGTGGCATCCTGGCTGATTCCGGGCGGTGTAAGTTCAGGGGCGGGTTCTGCCGCAGGTGCGACCGCAGTGGGCATTACAGCCACAGCCGGAGCAGTAGCCGGTAACACAGTGACAGGTGGAGCGAAAGCGGTCATGCCATAATACGATTCTATCATTAAAAAACGAACAGATATGCTTATACAATCATTAGAACAGAAAACGAAACTCGCCATGATGACGGTCATCGCGACAATAAGCGGTTGTGTGGTCATTTGCGGGTTCACCCTTTGGTGTTGTATGTCCCTTGTGACTAAGGAAAGGGAACAGATATACATTCTTGACGGCGATATCCCTTTTTTGGCGGAACGTGCGCAACTGGAAGCCAACTTCACGATGGAAGCGAAAGCGCATATCCTGCTTTTCCATCAGTATTTCTTCAACCTGCCGCCTGATAACGACTATATCAAGTGGACGGTCGGTAAGGCGATGTACATGGCGGACGGGACGGCACTCAAACAGAAACAGGCGTTGGACGAGAACGGATTCTATTCCGACATCATATCCTCGTCAGCGGTCTGTACCATCATGTGCGATTCCATCAACTTTGACGAGCATGAACGCAAGTTTACCTATTACGGTACGCAGCTTATCAAGCGGCGCACCCGTGACATGAAGCGTTCAATGGTCACAACCGGCTTTATTGAGAATGTGCCGAGGACACAAAACAACCCGCACGGTTTGATGATCACAGGCTGGAGAACCATCGAAAACAAGGATTTGGATTATTAACGGAAAAAACAAACATACATAGCGGTATGAAATCAATCAGGAGAAAATTGCGGGATAGCCGCCTGCAAACCCATCAGGCATTAAAGTCATGGCTACATCCCAAGATGGAAAGAGTCGGAATGAAATGGCGGCTGGCAGCACGGATAAGGTTGGCAAACGCTTGGGCGGTAAAACATCCGAGGCGTACCTTCGCCTACGTGACGGGAAGCCTTTTGTTCTTGCTTGTCAGCACAGTCGTATGGGACGGCAGAGAGACGGAAAGTCCAAAGCCGGAAGTGAGTATCCTTGCCGGTATGGAACCGATGTTCAACGGATTCCACACCATACAGGCGAACAAGGAGAAGCACCGGAATACCCTGATGGAACTGGTCACAAATGGACAGTCCATCCGTGGGGAACTGGATTCGTTGATAGCCATTCCCCATAAGACGCACGGGGATTCCATCCGTATCATCAAACGGTATGGGCAACTGGAGAGCATTGTCAAATCATTGAATAACAACGAGAACAACAATCATGATTAAAGTAAATTTCAAACAGCCCAAGTATATCTTCCCGTTGGTCATCTTCGTGCCCTTATGCGCCTTGATATACTTCGTGATGCAGACCTTCGGGGGCGGTGAAAGTGGAAAACAGGAAGTCGCTACCGACCGCATCAATATGGAACTTCCGGAAGCCCGTGCGGAGGAAGCCGGTGACAAGATGTATGAAATGTCCAGACGCTTCGGTGACGAAGATGCCTTTACAGCCGTCGGTTCACTTGGCGAAGAAAAGACGGAGGACGAGAGTCTGGAGCACGGCTATTCGGAGGAAGAACTGAACCGTCTCGATGCTGCCGAGGCGGAACGCATCCGCCAGCAACAGGAAATGGAAGAACTGGAACGATCGCTTGCCGAATCGAGGAAGCATATCAATTCCTACGCATACGGTGACAAGACACCGGGCAATGATGATACCGAAGATTTCGCCCGTGACTTGGAAGAGATACAACGGCGCAGCTATGAACGGCAGAAAGCCATCGAAAGCGGATTGGGTATCGGCCAGGAGGAAGCAGATGAAGCGGCACGCAAACAGCGAGCGGATTCCATCGCCCGGGTACGGGAAGAAGAAAAGGAACGTAACCGTCCGAACCTTGTCATCAAATCGGAAGAAACCAACGCCGATAAGTTCCACACGGTGGAAGCGGAAAGCAGTACGGCGGACGCCACGCTTATCCGTGCGATGATAGACCAGACCACCAAGGCAAAGGAAGGTACCCGGTTACGCTTCAAGCTACTTGATGATGTGACGGTAAGCGGGACAAGGCTCAAAAAGAATACCTACCTGTACGGGACGGTAACGGGTTTTGGGCAGCAACGGGTACGTGCGGCCATCACCAGCATACTTGTCGGAGGCAAGTTCATCAAGGTGAACCTATCCGTATTCGACAATGACGGCATGGAGGGTTTCTATGTCCCTGAATCCGCTTTCCGTGATTTCGTGAAAGATGCGGGAGCCAGTACGGTACAACAGAACATCAGTTTTGAATCGGACGGTTACGGTTCGGGGATTTCCGGGGAGGCGGTCGCTTTGCAAGCGTTGCAGAATATGTATAACTCCGCGACTTCGGCACTCTCTTCCAATATTCGGAAGAACAAGGCGAAAATCAAGTATAATACGATTGTCTATCTGATTAATTCGGATGAAGCAAGATAAGAAACAGAAAACCAACAATAAAACAATCCTGAAAATGAAGACAAAGATTCTTTCCATTATTCTCAGTGTATTTGGCTTTGCCTTACACGCATCCGCTAACGAGAAGATTTATGTGAACCGTGAAGTGACCACCCATATTGTCATGCCGGAGAATATCAAACTGGTGGATATTTCCACCACAAAGATTATCGGAAACCAATGTGCTGATAACATTGTCCGTATCAAACCGTTTATTGAGAGCGATTCCATTGGAACATCCGGCTATCAGGATGACGAACTATTGGGTACGGTGACTCTGATTGGAGAACGACATATTGCCCAATACGACATCGTATATACCGGGGCAACCCAATATGCCGCTTCTATCTATCATGTGTCCTACCAACATGCGGAATCCTATATCAATCCCGAAGTTTCCATGCCGGTGTCGGAAATGGCACGCTACGCTTGGGCGGTCTATGGTAGCAACCGCAAGTACAACCAGGTGGTATCGAGGATGCACGGTATGAAAGCCGTGGTCAACAATATCTATTCCATCGGTGACTATTTCTTCATTGATTACTCGTTGGAGAACAAGACAAAGATAGCCTATGACATCGAAGAGTTGCGCATCAAGCTGACTGACAAGAAGGAGGCTAAGGCAACCAACTCGCAGACCATCGAATTGACACCGGTCTATTCGCTCAACCTTGCCAAGAAGTTCAAGAAGCATTACCGCAATGTCTTGGTACTACCCAAACTGACCTTTCCGGACGAAAAGGTACTTCGACTTGAAATCTCCGAGAACCAAATCAGCGGACGTTTGATTACATTGACTATTGAATATGAGGACATCCTTCATGCGGACGGTCTCGATTCGGACATCCTCAAAAAATCCCCTTACCATTATTATCCCCATATATACCGATAAGCCATGAAGAAGATATTATTTACTATGGTCTGTGCGATGACAACGATTTGCGCATCCGCACAAGACAGTAAGTTGACGATAAACGCCGGCTTCCTGTTTCCCTCCACGTTGAACGCCACAATAGGCTACGAGTATCCGCTCTCCTACGGTAACGCCGTGGAAGTGTTCGGTGAGTTGGGCAACCATTGGCAGACACCGGTATGCCATCGTTTTTGGAAAGGCTATTATTGGGATGGCGGTCTGATGTATAAGCACCGTCTGGTACGCTATAAGAATGGGATGCTCCGCTTCCGTTTTGGCCCACAGTTCGGGGCGACACAGCGTAAGTTCTTTCTTGGGATAGAAGGCGGTTTTGAATACAACTATGTATTTCAGAACGGCTGGGAATTTGCCCTTATCCAAAAGAACAATGTGAATTTCATTCATGGTGACACGTTCCGAAACGGGTTACTGATAGGTTTGAAAATTCCATTCTAACAGTATTCAAACAATATTCAAACGGAATATAAAGGCATAAAGTATGGCATTTGAAGAGACAAGGGAACAGCAACAGATGTACAACTACTTCCGCAGTTGCATTTACATCTTTCTCATATTGGAAATCGTGATGAACTTGCCGATTACGGCAGATAACCGGGTAACGCAGTTCGTATTGGAACTGCTTGGACGGTTCAAGGTATTCAATTCCGTTTCAGGATGTAAGATGGCGGAACTGGTCTGTATCTGTATCGTCTGCATTGGAACAAAGGCGAAGAAAGCCCTCAAATTCAATGTGAGGACGATGGTCATTTATCCGGTACTGGCAGGACTGGCCCTTGTCGGCTTGTGTTTCCTCTTTCACGGAATGGACTTCAGTATGAGTTGGATGGGATTTCCGGCAAACCGGATTCTTTATGCAATCTGTTCAGTGGTGGGCACCATGTTAATACATCAAGGATTGGATGCCATCGCCAAGTATTACAACTACAAAGTAGGCGAAGACCGTTTCAACTTCGAGAACGAATCCTTCCAACAGTCGGAAGTCCTGACGAATAACGACTACTCGGTAAACATTCCGATGATATATTACTGGAAGCAAAAAATGCGTAAGGGCTGGATAAACATCATCAATCCCTTCCGAGGAACGATTGTCTTGGGTACGCCGGGTTCTGGTAAGTCTTTTGGCATTATAGACCCATTCATCCGGCAACATTCGGCCAAAGGTTTTACGCTTATGGTATATGATTACAAATTTCCGACACTTGCCAAGACGTTGTTTTACCAATTCTGCAAGAACAGGAAAGCGGGCAGATTGCCGGAGAACTGCGGATTTAGGATTGTCAATTTTACGGACGTGGAGTATTCCAACCGTATCAACCCTATCCAGCGGAAATACATTCCCGACTTGGCGGCTGCATCCGAAACAGCGGCCACACTCCTTGCCTCATTGAACAAGGGCGGTGGCGAAAAGAAAGGCGGTTCGGAGGCGTTCTTTACCAATTCGGCAGAGAACTTCTTGGCGGCTATCATTTATTTCTTCGTCAACTTCCACCCGGTCGGCTTTAGGAACGGGAAGAAACTGAAACGCTTCATATCACTGGAGGGAAGAAAATTGGAGATAGTTATCCGTAACTGGGATGACTTCAATGCCATTGATAAGGACGGGAACGTGGTGCTGGACTTTGTGGATGACAAGGGTAATGACGTATCTACGGACGAGGACAGGATGTTTGTCGATTTGAACGGCTTTGGCTATACGGACAGAACCGGGAAGAAGATACGGATTGACCGTTGCTGGTATGAGGACGAGGTGGGTAACGAGGTGGAGCCGGACACCGTTACGGGAGAGTTTTCCGATATGCCCCATGTGCTGTCCTTCTTGGGGAGACCTTACGACCAGGTGTTCAATATTCTGATGCAGGATGACAAGATAGCCTCACTGATGGCTCCGTTCAAGAGTGCCTATGAGAACAAGGCGAATGACCAGTTGGAAGGTATGGTGGGTACGCTTCGTGTCAATGCCGCCCGTTTGGTTTCCCCTGAAGCCTATTGGGTGTTTACCGGGGACGATTTCGATTTGAAGATTTCGGATAGGGCTAATCCGAGTTACCTTGTCATCGCTAATGACCCGGAAAAGGAACAGGTTATCGGTTCGTTGAACGCCTTGGTGCTGAACCGACTGATTACCCGTGTGAACTCCAAGGGGAACATCCCGGTAAGTATTATCGTGGATGAGCTTCCTACGCTCTACTTTCACAAGATAGACCGTCTGATTGGTACGGCACGTTCCAATAAGGTAGCAGTTACGTTGGGCTTTCAGGAACTTCCTCAGTTGGAAGCGGACTATGGCAAGGTGGGTATGCAGAAGATTATCACTACTTGCGGAAACATCTTCATGGGTGCGGCACGTAACAAAGAAACCTTGGAGTGGGCGCAAAATGATGTATTCGGCAAGGCGAAACAAACTTCCCGTTCCATTTCCATCAACGACCAGAAGGTATCAACCACCATTTCCGAGAAGATGGACTACCTTGTTCCGGCGGCGAAGATTGCGGACATGGCGACCGGTTGGCTGGCAGGTCAGGCGGCACGTGATTTTACAGCCACTGATGAGAGTATGCTGAACCGTTTCGACATCGAGCAGTCGGAGGAGTTCAAGACCACGAAGTATTTCTGCAAGACACACTTCGATATGAAGCAGATAAAGGAGGAAGAAGCACACTATGTACCGATTCCCAAACTCTATGAGTTTAAGAATGACCGGGAGAAAGAGATTATGCTGAACCGCAATTTCAAGAGGGTCAATCAGGAGGTGGAAGATATGGTCAAGGAACTTCTTGGAATGGGTTGATGGCTTATGAACAGGTTTCTTTCATTACCCCGATTGAGCGGTAGCTCACTGAAAATCATTGCCGTTATTTCGATGGTGATAGACCATTGCGCCTATTACTTGTTGGAACATGGTACGGTATTGTATGAAACGATGCGCTGTGTGGGACGTATCGCTTTCCCGGTGTTTGCTTTCTTGATTGCAGAAGGATTTTCCCATACTCGTAACAGGCAAAGGTACTTCTTGCAACTCTTGGCATTCGCCATTATTAGCGAAATACCTTGGTTTTTGCTGAACGGAACTGATGGAACGCATAACGTGATGTTCACTTTGGTTTTGGGAGTGGTGGCTCTAGCTCTGTTGGATAGATGTTGTGAACACAAAGTTTTGTCGTTTATGGCTGTTGCCCTTGTTGCTGTATTGGCATATTGCATGGGTACGGATTATGACTGGAGAGGCATTCTGATGATAGCCATCTTCTATATGACCCAAGCACAGGCAGACAATTTACAAGGCAGAATGGTTCAGATTCTCTTTACCTTGCCTGTTATGATACACTACGGGATATTGGGAACATTGTTAGCTTACGTTACAATCTTGTTGTATGATGGAACAAGAGGAATCGTAAACAACAATGTTCTCAAATATGTATTCTATGCGTTCTATCCAGTACACCTGATAGCTATCTGTTTTTATAAAGTCGTAGTATGTTAAAAATTATCATTATACGATGGCTGTATTCCGGCAAGTTCTTAGTGTAGAAAACGCCATAATCATTAAAGATTTTGGATTAAGTCTTCCTTTATAGATTCACATAATGTTTTATACAGAATCCTCTTGTTTTCAGGAATATCTTCTTCTGAAATGCTAAACAATAATAGATAAGAATTTGGAATATCCAAAGCCTCACACATTTTTGTGATTGTGTTTTTTGAAGGGAAAGTATTTCCTGATTCAATACTACATAATGCGTTAGCGGAAATTCCACACATGGAAGATAAATCTTTTTGGGAAATACCTTTTTTCATCCTAAGCATTTTTACAGCATTACCTATATCCATAATCTTTGTGTTTTATTTAATCGCCACAGAATAGCTTGATAAGTGTCGGGCTGATTTCGATTACTTTGAACAATAGCTGCAACGCAACTTGGATGTTATTGGAATAGTATTGCTCAATTATACGAATAGCTTCAACTTTAGTATTTTCCGGGAGATTACTGCTTTTTATTTGATTTATAATTATTTCTTGCTTCATTTTATTCTAATAATAAATTAAACATGAACATTTTTTAAGCTATGGCTAATGTTTCATTGTAAAATTCATCATCAGAATCAGAAGAATATATGTGATATCTTGCGGCTATATAAATGTTCCTTATTAGGAAATTTATATGCCACTTTTGTTTTACATAAGTTGATTTTGCCACATAATAGTAGCTGTGAACAATTTCTTCTAGAGTTTGCTCTTCTACTTTGAAATTCTCATTGTTGGAGTTCCATTTATAGATAGGCGTTATTGAAAGAAGAATATCGGAAATCTTAGAAATATCAAAATACCCCTTTATCTCTTTAAGTGACTTTGTAATCCTACTTACCACAACGTGTTCAAAAAGGGAATCATAAGCGGATAACTTAGGTGTTTCTTTTTTTACTTTTTCTTTGAAAGCCTCTATTAAATGTTCAACATCTATATCTGACCATTTTGAGGGCTCTCTTTGTAAATCTTTATTTTTAAAGAGTTCGTTAAACTGTTTGAAATTGCTAAGTTCTTTGGAAGTGAGATTGCTAATGTTACGAAGAGAACCTAAAAAATAACTTCGGATTTTACGCACATAGGCTTCAGCGAAAATCTCCAGTCTTTCTTCATCTATGCAAAGGCTGGATGTGTCGTCAATATTATCATACCCATTAGCCCTTAGCAAGGAGGTTAATGCGCACATTGGCACATTCATAACTTTTTGGATGACATCCAAAGAGGTCATAAATGTGCCAGCCTTATCTTCAGATAAAATTGACTCTTTTGCTTGTATGTTTAATTGTTCTATCATTTGCCTGCAAATATATGGCAAAAATTTATATTACACAACAAAAGTGGTATAAAATACAATTCTTACTTGTATTTTACATCCTAAAGTATCTTTAGTATTCTAATTACTCCATGAATATATCCCGGATCTTCTGCGTAGCCAATTTCTTTGAGCCACAAGAGATAGTTACCACCTTTGTATTTGTATTGCACTTTGGTATAATACGCCCGGACACTTTCCGTCCAATGGTCAAACTCGTAATACTTTCCGGTCTGCGGATTGGTCAAGCCGAAGAGGTTGTGTTTGTTGCGGCATACCGAAGAACGGAACCAACCGGTTTCAAGGATGGCTTGTGCCAATACGATTTTGGGATATAGAATGTTATTCCGTTTAATCTCTTCATAAAGATTGGGGATAGTCAGTGCAGGAAGAGAACTGGTTTTCCTGGCATCATTTTGGCCCCCTAATTTTAGGGACGTGCTTTTGTCACTATTTCGGGCAACGGGAGTATCGTGGCTGTATTTTCCGGCCAAGGCAACCAACGTGTCTTTCGCTTCTTCCTTTACCGTACAGGATTCCGTTTCTCCCTTATTATCAGCACTAACAGCCACTTCCTTCACAAAAACAGGATTGACTTCCGTCTCTTTGGTAATCGTGTAGAACTGTGCCGAAGCCCTGACAGTTCCCAATACCATCATTATTATCATTAGAATAGTGTTGCGCATTTCTTTATCCGGGTATCAGTGGAAATAATTTTGTGTCTGACAAAGCGGTCATTGCCGCAAAATTAACTCAATCAACAAACCCGAATGGAAATGAACAACAGAAATCAATCAGAAATGTTGCCCTATGAGAAACTGGCAGTATTGGGTATCGACCGCAAGAAAGCCGACAGTCTGCCGCAAGAGGTTAAGGAAAAGCTGGTTTCCGGCGAGGTGACGCCCCTCATGCAGGTGTCGCTTACTGCCCGAAATGGTGACTTGATCACGTTACCCCTCAAACTCCAGATGACAACCGACAAGGACGGTCATCCCGCACTCATGGCTTATCCGGTAAGGGCGGAACTGGAAACCGGGCGCAACAAACTCCTTCTCCTGACCGAACAGGAAACGGAAAGGCTCAAAAGAGGTGACATCGTGCAGAAGAGCGTGGAAGTAAACGGGGAAAAGACCCGGCAATACCTGCAACTTGACCCTGAGACCCAATCGGTCATCCACCGCAAGGTGACGGACATCAAACTGGAGCAGAAACTCAAGGATATGGAAAAGGTCAATGACATCGAACTGGGCACCCAGCAGAAACAACAAGTTCGTGACGGTAAGCCGGTCGAATTGAATGTGGGTGGAGAGAAAGTTTCCATAGGTGTTGACCTCAAAGAACCGCAGGGCTTCAAAGTTATCAAGGGCGACCTGAAAGAATGGGAAACGCAAAAGAAACTCCGCTATGACGAACAGCATCCTGACTATCTTGGTCTCGTCATGACCGACAAGAACCGTTGGGAGTACCAGAAGGTGGTGGATGCGCAATCCAAAGAACGTGCTTTCAAGTTGAATCACCATCCCGAACAGAAACAGGGCAAGGGACTCAAACGATAAGACTATGGCACAGAAGAAACCAGAAAACGATGCCGGCTTATTGAAGCAGTATGATGACTTGAAAAAGAAACACCCGGATGCGATGCTCCTGTTCAGGGAGGGGGACTTCTACCGGATGTATAAGGAGGATGCGGTGAAAGCCGCAGTCATATTGGGCATAAAAGCGGCGGACAAAATGCTTCCCGGTGAGAAGACGGATATGAAGATTGCCGAGTTCGCCCATTATTCCCTTGACATCTACCTGCCCAAACTTATCCGGGCTGGAGCAAGGGTCGCCATCTGTGACCGCTTGGAAGACCCAAAGCAGAAGAAATCGGAAAAGGAATCAACAACCCTATCAAATAACAAGGATATGACAAAGAAAAGCAAGAAACAGGCAAAACAGGAAGAACCAGCTCCGGCAGTCAAAAACACTGTCAAGGAGAAGCCTGCCAAAGAACAGAAAACGAAAGCAAAGGCGGAAACAAAGGCGGAGACGAAAGCCGGTGCAAAAGCGGAAGCCAAAGAAACAGCCAAGCAGGAACGTAAGCTACGTGAACCGCAGATGACAACCGCCAACGGCGAGAAAGTCACACACGGTCATGCTTACCAAAGCAAATCGAATCCCGAAGAATGGTACTTTACCGCCAAAATGGACGGCAAGCAGCTTAAACCACAGCGGATGGATGCAGCAGACCTTGCCGCCTACCAGAAAAAAGAAATGACCGTTCCGCAACTCATGGAATGCTACTATCCGACCAAACTGATGCCGAAAGTGCCGGAAGAGTCCTTCAAACTGCCCAAAGCTATAGCCGGACCGGAGGGTAATATCACGGTGGATAAATTCAATGTCTATAAAGAGAAGGACGAGCAACGTCCCGACTATGGCAAATACAAGTTCTATGCGCAGATTGGTGACACGAAGATGTCTGCCGTGGCTACCCGTCAGGACTTGAATGCCTACTTCGACCGGGTGGCTACCCCCAGTCAGTTAGTGGAGAAAAACTTCGGTGAACGGCTGCACCTGAAAACCGCCTACGAGAAATACCAACTTCCTGAAGGTGTCGAATCCAAAGATGTCCGTGTGGCGAAAGACCGCACCGACAACAAATGGAAGGTGTCGGTCAACCTGGGCGACAAGGGGCAGACCTCCAAACATGAAATCTCGTTTGATGACGGCTATTCCCTCTTCAAGGCAAAGACGGCCACCCGTGAACAGATAGCCGCCAAATACCTGACCCCGGAGATAACAAGTATGCTTGCCGCACCAGTGGCCAAGGTGGAACAGGCTGCATCCTTGAAAAGATAATCCATAACAGAAACAAATCAATAAAAAACAGAATCAATATGGCAACAAAGACATACGAAGAGCTTGTGGAGCTTCTGCAAGACGGAAAAATAGGACACCTCCATTTTGTATTGCAGGGTGAGAACGCACAGGAGTTCTTGGACTGGTGCAGGTCGCACGGTACAGACCCCACGGACGAATCAGCAGAGTTTTACATCGAGCAGACGGAAATCGACGTGATGGAACGTCAAGCTCTCAACGATGAAGACTATGGCGTATGGAACTAACTCCCCTTCGGGAACAGGAGGTCAAGCCGCCCTTGACCGCTTCACCGAAATGATGATAGAGCGGATGGAGCAGATGAAGTCTTCCGACTGGCAGAAAGGATGGATTGGCGGTGCGGGCTATGCCGGTCTGCCGCAGAATGTCGGTGGGCGCAACTATTCCGGCTCCAACTCCTTCTTCCTGCAACTGCAAACGGCGGCAAAGGGTTATGAACTGCCTGTCTATCTCACTTTCAACCAGGCGCACAACCTCAAAGCCCATGTCTTGAGGGGCGAAAAATCCTTCCCGGTCGTTTATTGGGACATGCTGGTCAAGGACAAGGATGGCAAGCGTATCAGTTCGGACGAATACCGTGCCATGAGCAAGGAAGAACGGAAAGGACTGGAAGCCATTCCTTTTGTAAAGTCTTTCCCCGTATATAACGTGGCACAGACCAACTTATCGGAAGTACAGCCCGAAAGGATGAAGAAGCTGATGGAGAAGTTCAAACTGCCGGATTTACGTGATACGGAAGGAATGTATGCCCATCCAGCCCTTGACCGCATGATACAGACACAAGAATGGCTCTGCCCAATAAAGGCGGACAAACAGGAAGACGGTGCCTATTATTCTCCCTCCCGTGATATCGTAGTGCTTCCTATGAAAGCGCAGTTCAATATTGGAGGCACGCCGGAGGATACCTACCGGGGTGGTATGGAGTTCTATTCCACCATGCTGCATGAGATGACCCATTCGACAATGACACCCGAAAGGCTCAACCGGGAAATGGGCGGCAGGTTCGGCGACCCGAAGTATGCGAAAGAGGAACTGGTGGCAGAACTCACAGCCGCCATGATCAGCCACTCCATGGGCTTTGATTCCAAGATAACCGACAACTCCGCCGCTTATTTGGATTCGTGGATTGGAGTATTGAAGAAAGAACCGAAGTTCATTGTTTCCATCATGGCGGACGTGAACAAGGCTTCCGATCTGATACTTGACCATGTGGACAAGCAACGGCTGGTCCTTGGCGAAGATCCTTACCTTGCCAAGAACAATCCGCTCCTGCCGTTGGATCCAAACGAGGAAGTACCGTTCAAAAATGCCGCCATCGTCAAGACCCGTTCCGGTGATTATGCCATCCGTGCTTCCTACGACGGTGTGGAGTTAGGTTTGAAGAAAGTCACGAAGAACACGGCAAGAGCCTACTTCCAATTGACGGACATGAACGACAAGAACGCTTTCCTGAACATGACCGCCCGGAAGACCTACGAGCCGGAGCTTGCCGTGATGCGGCATACACGCAAGGAAAGCAGCCTGCTTAGAGTCTGATAGTAAATTAAATTACCCAATCAAAGAAGGATATGGCAGATTACAAGGTAAACTTCAAGGAACTGAAATCTCGTGTGGGTATCGATGATGTTGCATACGCCCTCGGCTACCGTCTGGATAGGAAAGCCGGTGTCGGAAGGTATATCGAACTGGTACTTGGTAGTGGCTCTGAAAAACGGGACACCCTTATCATCAGTAATCCTCATAACAAGGCGGCGCAGACCTTTTTCCGCCGGGATGGTTCCAAAGGGGATGTGGTCACATTCATACGTGAGAATCTGGGTTCATTCTTTGTCTCCGGCACGGACGAGTGGCAGAAGATAGCCAAGGTCATGGCTCGTTTTGCCAATATGCCCGAACCGGAATACCGGGAGGACAGGGAGTTTGTGAAGGCAGCCAAGACCTGTACACATTTTGATGCTTCCCGGTACGAGGTCAAACCGATAGACACGGAGAAGATACCGCTGATATTCTCACTACGGGGATTATCGGCTGATACCGTCAAAGACCTTTCTCCCTATCTGACCTTGCTTCGGGACAAGCAGAATGAGAAGTTTGATGGTTACAATGTCGCCTTTCCCTATACGGACAAGGATGACAAAGTGAAGGGTTATGAGATACGTGGCTTTGGCGGTTACAAGTCCAAAGCCGCAGGAACAGATTCTTCGAACTCTGCTTGGGTGGCAGACCTGTCCGGTGGAAACCGTGAAGCGGTAACGAGCGTGTTCTTCTTTGAGTCAGCCTTTGATGCGATGGCGTTCTACCAAGTCCACAAGGCGCAATTGGATAAGAATACCGCATTGGTTTCTATCGGTGGCACGTTTTCGGACGGTCAGATTACCGGGACAATGGTACGCTTTCCCCATGCGGAAGCCTTTGACTGCTTCGACAATGACCTTGCCGGACGTGTCTATGGCTTACGCATGATGGCGTTGCTGGAGGATATTCCGATGAAAATCTCCAAAACAGAAGACTGCATACAGGTGGAAGCCAAGGAGAAGTCCTTTGTGCTGAACACGGAACGTCCGTTGTTGGCACAGGTGGCTGAACATCTGACCATCCGTTACAAGATGGGGCAATGGCTACCACCCAAGGCGTTCAAGGACTGGAACGATTGTCTGCTGAACAAGCCGATGGAACCGGTGCTGTCACCCAACAAGAATGACCGTGACCTCAATCTTGCCGGACGAAGGAACACGGGTATCAAATTATAAGAAAGGAAAATTAAACATGAAATCAAGTTCAATCAAGAAAACGATGGCAGTTGTGGTACTGTCGCTGGGCGTGGCTATCCCTAACCATGCCCAGCAGACCGACCCCACACTGACCGCCGCCGTCCTCGCACAGACAGCGGAATTGAAGAGCATCCATAAGCAACGGAAGAAAACACAGGAAAAAATCATTGCTGCTGAAACAGCGGTGACGGTCGCCCTTGACAGGGTGCATAACGTGGAGGACAAGCTGCTTGAATACCTCTCCAACGCACAAGGTGCGATGCAGAACCTCTATCAAATCAAACGTGCAGGGGAATTGGTATTGACAGAGATACCGAAGAATTGTAGCCTGCTCACGAAGTCGGTGGGGCGTAACCTCAAAGGTACGGCGATTGCCGCCATCGTGTCGGATGAGTTGACAGATGCCGCTACCCAGATGGCTGCGCTCTATCCGTTCATGAAGCAACTGGTCACTTCTGGAAGCTACGATGTGGCTGGCGGAGACGGTAAAAAGGAAAAGCACAAGGTGAACCTGCTCAGTTCAGCGGAGAGGTATTACATCGCCAATGAGGTGGTGACAAGGCTGGAAGCCATCAATACCGACCTCTTTATCCTGGCATGGCAGGTACGTACCTTGTCGTGGAACGACCTTTGGTTTTCCCTTGACCCAGAAGGATGGGCAAATGTTATGTCGGGCAAGAATATCATAACCGGTATCGTCAATGATTGGAACAGAGGATTCCGGTATTGAGAACGGACAATTTATAAACTTTATACATCAACAAAAATGGAAACAGAAAAGAAAATTATGGGGTGCTGCCCGTTGTGTGGCGGCAACGTGGTGAAAACCTGTAAAGGCTATCGCTGTGAACATAACATCGGGGAACAGCCCTCTTGTGTGTTGAACATCAATGCCATTATCGGCAACCGCAAAATGGAGGATGATGAAATCTCCGAACTGTTGGAGAAACGCTTCATCCTGCTGGACGGCTTCGCCACCAAGGAAGGAAAAACCTTCCCGACCGTACTGGAACTTGCCGATGACGGTGCCATCAATATGCAGGCTGTCACTGCCAAGTGTCCTCATTGTGGCGGTGACATCCGTGTGGGAAGCCGGGCTTTCAACTGCTCCAACTACGGCAATCAGGAAGCTCCGTGCAACTTCTCCATCTGGAGGAACATTGGCGGTCATCAGGTGACGCTTGCCGAAGTAAAGGAAATCTGTGAGAAGAGTATCACTACGTCCGAACTGGAAATGTACCGGGAAGATGGCTCCATTTACCGCAAACGGTTGGGGCTTTCTCCCGACAAACTTCAAATCATCAAGATATGAAATCGGAATGTATGAAACAACAGAAGATTCTTATCCTGTTACTTGCAGGAATCATATTGGCAGGTGGCGCAATCGCTTTTCTGCTAAAAGATAATACCCCTCCGAAAGACCGGGCTAAAGAAGTGGCAGAGAAAGCACTGCTTGCATCCGTTGATTGTCCTGAGACGGTGAAGATTTTGGCAGTCAGTACGCCGGATTCTGTATTCGGCAGGGATTATATCACCCAAGAAGAGAAGATGGCTATCTCCGTGGCGATGATGAAAGTGAACGAGAAGGTGATGAAGGAGACGGACGGTTTCGAGAATATGGACTTCGAGGACAAGGCGATGTCAAGCCTGATGGAACGGCAGATGTCCGTGATGTCGGTTGTCCGTAACCTTGTGTTTACAGAAAGTCCGAATGACAAGAAACCGTTTTCCGGCTGGAAAGTGAAGATAGAGTACGAGGCGGAATCGGCAGATGGAACTCCATACCGTTCCGAATACTGGTTCATCCTTGACAAGGATGCGGTCTGTGTAGTCAAATCCTTTGAAATCCCGTTGCTATGAAGTGGAGAAGCGTTTTACCAATAGGATTGCTGGGTATGACTGCTTTGGCATCCTGTGACTGCGACCATGAAGAAGATATGTCAGCCATTTCGGAACTTCAAGTTGGCAGCGTGGTCTGTGCGGACGGTACGGTATTGTCGGAGAAGCGTTTTGAGGAATCCGGCAAGGAGGCAATGGGCATCGTGTTCTATGTGGACAGTGACAACGAACTTGGGAACCTCGGTTATGCGGTCTATATCCACGATATAGAGCCGTTGGCTTTTGCCGATACGCTTGGAGTGGACCAAGAGACATCCGCTTCACTTTCCGAAGAAGACGGCAACGAGAATACCTATTCGCTCTTCCACTGCGAGGACGTGGCTTCACCGATGGCGATAAAAGTCTTTGATATGTGGTGTTACGGTCAGTCGGCATACGTCCCGTCCGTACGGCAACTGGCTTATTTGTTCCAGAACCGTTATCATATCAATGAACGGATAACGGCAGTGGGTGGTACACCTATCAGCCTTGAACCGGGTGATTGTTGGCTGTGGTCATCGACCGAAGTGGAAGGACAAAAGGAAAGCAAGGCGTGGCTCTATTCGATGCAGTCTGGCTTCATTCTGGAAACGCCGAAAGACCAGCCGCACATGTTCAGGCCGGTTATCTCCATCAAAAGGAGCAAGTGAGATTAGAATCAATTATAACAATAACAACATCAATCAAAATGGATATGAGAGAATTGATAGAACAGTTGGAACAGAGAACGGCAGACCTTTTTCGGGATGCCCGTTCCCAGCTTGACAAGGGAAACAAGGCGGCGGGTCTCCGTGCCAGACGAACTTCGCTGGAAGTGGAACCGCTATTGAAACAGTTCCGGAAAATGTCGTTGGAAATAGCCAACGAAAAGCGGAAAGATTGACCGTCAGGCAAACGGCATAGTTGCCGGATTCCTTAGAATGAAGTCCCGGTGTACACAAGGTGCATCGGGATTTTTTGCTCTTTATCCATGTCATCACACATCAGCGTGATTTTTCGATACAAAGGAACGAAAGGCGGGAACGATGGCAAACGCCACGATGCTTGCCTGCACGGAAAGCGGTCGGCAGCCTTCCGCAATTTGTATCAAATTGGGTATTCCAATCGCTTTCCGCTGGTCACGTTTGCCTTACGTCCCTTTTCCCTTTCGTGTGGATTGTATCGTAAAAATCCCCCGGATGCGAGAAGCCGAAAGGCTTCAAACAAAAGGGAAAATAAAAACAATTCAAAGTTTAGCGATATGGATAGAATCAAGTTGGTAGTCTATAATGAATACGTATTGGGATATATTATTCCTGAGCAACCGTATATGGTAAATACATTGGCAAATAGCGTATTACGAGGCGCTTCTTTTCGTATGATGTTTGAACCTTACTACATTGGGGCACACGATACCGTCAGACTGGCAGATAGGCAGGACTTTGAAGATTTTCGGGTAGTATTCGATGGGTACGACAATACCGAAGAATATGAGTTTGATACTAACCAATAACAAGAAAATTCAACATTATTATAATCGTAAAATCGTATGAGACTTATAGACAGAAGGGAAAAGATGGTTCTTAATGGCAGTGAATATGAATTGACCCTGCTATGGAACAGAGAGAATATCAGACGGTGTTGTTTCGGAATGTGTCCAGACTATGCTTATATCCGAAAGGACAGAAAGAATTTCGCTGATATTGAGTGCTATTCAAATATGACTGGCTTCACGGTAGAGAATTTCCATTTGCCACTGGTAAAGCCGGAATGGAAAGTGGTTGTTCACTCCGATGACATCAACACCATACCGTTCAAGGCACTTCTCGCCAAGTTGCCAAACTTATAACCGATAACTCTCTAAACACAATAGATATGAAAGGAACAGAGCATTTTAAGGAAATCATCAAGAACTATCTTGACAATCGGGCAAAGGAAGATGAACTCTTCCGTACCAAGTACGAAACAACGACACGTACCATTGACGATGTGGTGAACTATATCTTTAATGAAGTACAGAAGTCGGGATGTTGCGGTTTCAGTGACATGGAGGTGTTTTCAATGGCAGTACACGCCATAGATGAACCCACCCTTGAAATCGGTAAGCCATTGCAGTGTTCAGTCGTGGTCAACCATCATATAGACTTAACCGAAGAAGAAAAGGCGGAACAGAGAGCCATCGCCCTCAAACGCTACCAAGACGAGGAACTGCAAAAGATACAACAGCGTAACAGCCGACCGAAAGTCTGCAAACCGCAAAAGAGTCAACAACCCGAACTATCACTTTTTGATAATATCTAAGCCATGAAAGCAAGGACGAAGTTTGAAAAATGGGTGGCAGCTTCCAATGAGAAACTGACCGCCATCAGCTCAAAATCCGTGGAGTGGGCGGTAAGAAACGTGTTGGAACATATTGCGTTCCGCACTTCTTGTCAGAAGTGTACTTGTAGCGATTGCGGAAAAAGGTTCGACTACAAGGGAAAAGGTAAGTTTGTCCGCTGTCCGCATTGTGGAAGTAAGTTGGAAGTGAAAGATACCCTTAAACGAAAAGGGGAAACATCTTCCTATTTCTCCACTTTGGAAACAATGGATAACTTGCAAGTGCAGAGGGTTTTCCTACTTAAAGCCATTTACAGAAAAGGACAACCGATGTATGTTTGGCATATGGAAGTTTGCCGTCTGTGGCTCAATGCACAAGGACAAACTGCCTTGACTTCAAGGCGTCGGACTTTTGGGCATTATATGGATAGTTTCAATTGGTGCTCATCCATTGAATTGCGAAATATGCACGATGTGCATTGGGTCATATCTGAAACGCTCGTCTATCCGAGGTATTCCGTTCTTCCAGAATTAAGGCGTAATGGTATGAAAGGAAGGCTTCCCAATTGCCATCCGACAAAACTGATGAAGGCACTTCTCAGTGACCACCGCATAGAAACGATGATGAAAGCCGGAGACCGCAAGGCGGTGGCGTATTTCATCTATCATCCTTTTGAGCTTGACCGCTGCTGGCAGTCCTACAAGGTAGCCACACGACATCATTACCGACCGGATGACCTTGGTTTATGGTGCGATACTATCCGGCTTCTGGAGAAATGCGGTCGGGACATCCACTGCACCAAATACATCTGTCCTCTAAATCTGAAAGCTGAACATGACCGATGGATGAACAAGGTTACGGTTATGGAAGAGAAACGCAGGAACAAAGAGCAGATGATGAAAGCCAAGGCGCAGGAAGCGGACTTCTACAAAAACAAGTCTTGTTTCTTTGGTATCGTTATTTGTGACAATGATATTGAAATCTCCGTGCTTGATTCGTTGGAAGCATACCAAGCAGAGGGGAAAAAGATGAAGCATTGCGTGTTCAAATGTGAGTATTACGCCAAGAGTGATTCCATTATCCTCTCGGCTCATGACCGTCAAGGCAACCGTATCGAGACGGTGGAATTTTCATTGAGTCAGGGAAAAGTGATACAGAGCCGTGGGGTGTGCAACTCCAATACGGAATACCATGACCGGATTGTCAAGTTGGTAAATGATAATGCCCATCGCTTTCTGGAAGCAAGGGCATCAGCATAAGTTCCTTTTATATCTGTTACACTCCGACTCCTGCCGTGAGGCGTGGGTCGGAGTTGCTTGGATTATTTTGGGAGTTATATCTCTATCAGATTAGCATCATTGAGTTGAGAATAATCTACGTTCATAATGGCACCATTGGAAAATGTGATTTCGCCATTATGGGTAATTCCATGCTGTATATGGATATGCCCAAACAGGTGTAGTCGTGGGTGAACTTGTCTTATCCGTTGCAACAATTCTTCCGAGCCGTAGTTTATGTTATCGTCAAAGTCCAATATGCCGTATGCAGGACTATGTGTTATCAAAACATCTGTGTCAAGCGGAATCCCAGCATAGTTGCGGCTTTGACGGTCACTGATGCAGTCACTCATAAACATAGGCACACCGTAGAACTTCAAACCTTCAATTTCTATTCCAGAATTGCATAAGTAATGGACATTGTTGTCAAGACCGTTGATATTTGCTTCATACAGGCATTCGTCATGGTTACCACAGATGAATATCTTGTGTGGATATGGGAGGTCACAAAACCAATTTAGGAAGTCAATCGCTTCTCTCTCACTTCCAGTCATCGTGAAGTCGCCCGAATGGATGAGAACATCCGCTTCGGGTAACTTACATAATCGGTGGTGGCAACCATGTGTATCGGAAAGATGTAGTATTTTCATTTTAAGATGTATCTGCGGTAAAGATAATTTATCCATTCATTGAAGTGAGAAATTTTCGTTGCACTCAGGCAGTCACGCATCAGCGGAAACAATTCTTCGTATGTGATGTGTTTGAACGTGGCAAGTCCTTCGGGAGTCAGTTTGGACTCGTATTCGTTCCATATTTCTGAAAAGTGTCCGTTTTCATGAGGATAAACTGTCAGACTTGTAAATTCTGCAAGCCGGTCATCGGGATTGGAAGACAATCCAAGTTTCATGGAAGCACCTAACAAATGGTTTCGCCATATCTGCCGGTAGCGGTTGGCGACAACATGGGATTCCAATCGATTTTTATCTTCAAAAGGGACATCGTTAATGTATTCCGTTTTGAACCATCCACAGGCATAGCTTGGTTCTCTGTAATTGGCAGCCAAACGAATGCCTTGGACATCGTGTGTTTCGTTCCACTCTTTGGAGCCACGCTTAATGGGATATTCCTTTTCGGTATATTTCACCTCGATACCGATACCCCCTTTTTCACCGGGATTGGCTCCCAAAGGAGTGTATTCGATGTAAACATCAAACGAGGTACCGTCATGAAGTCCCATCGGATTATATTCTATCTTTATACCGTTGATTATGCCGATTCTTTCTTCCCCTAATATGCGATTGAAGAGACGTGCCGTTCCCTCTTTGTCATCCTTCATAGGGAAGAATACATTATAGGGGATATGTTCGCTACGTAGGAGATTCGTCACCATCTGTCCTTTTGTAGGAAATTCTTCTTGGTTGTTTACAACTTCCGTTATCTCTTTGCGGAATCCACTGAAGAAAATGCGGTAGTTGCCGTTTTCGTCACACGCATCGTTCCATCGCAAAGAACTTTTTACCTCTATACGATATTCCTTGCCGTTTTTCCGTATCTTACGTGTAGGAAATTGATTGGCGGGGACGTTGATTTCCGGGTCGTTTACCTTGAAGTCTATCTGGTGTTGCCGAACTTTCGATTTGAATTCACTGTGCTTCATATTGGATGATTGATTTTAATTGCAAATATATTGTTTGTGAAAAATAAAGAATGGTTCATCCCTTTTTGCCATAGTCTGCATTGTCTTCTGCCACCATTCCGTAGCCGGAGAATTCGGAAATATGGTATTCTTTGGTTTGTTTTGCTGTAACATTGGGTTCAGCCAACGCAGGGTTCAGCCGTTCTTTCAGCTTGGTATTCCGTTTCAAAACGGTCATGTTTCGGATGGCGAATGATAGGGCTTTCTTTGTTCCTATCAATACGCATATCTTCTTGGCACGGGTAATACCTGTGTAGATTAGGTTACGTTGTAACATCACATAGTGAGTCATCAAGACAGGCATCACTACGATAGGGTATTCTGAGCCTTGCGACTTATGGATGGTGGTGGCATAAGCAAGTGTCAATTCATCCAGTTCTGATACATCGTATTCCACCAAACGGCCCTCAAAGTTCACTTGCAACGTGCGCTCTTCCAAATCCACTTTTTCTACATAACCTAAATCGCCATTAAACACATCTTTGTCGTAGTTGTTACGAAGCTGCATCACCCGGTCGCCCTCACGGAAAGAGTAGCCACCTCGGTTCAGAGCCGTTTGATTGGGGTTCAATGCTGTTTGCAAGGATATGTTTAGGTTGGCAGCCCCCAAAATACCCCGTTGCATCGGGGTAAGTACTTGAATGTTACTCGTCTTTTGCCGATAGGCTTTGGGTAAGCGGTTCTTGACGAGGTTTACAATCTCTTCGGCTACAGCCTCCGGCTCTTCTTTTGGGATGAAAAAGAAGTCAGTCTCCTTGCCGTTGGTAGTATCGGGGAACTTTCCTTGATTGATGGCATGGGCACTCATCACAATACGGCTGGATTGTGCTTGCCGGAAGATGCGTGTCAGGCGGATGACCGGAATCTTTTGGCTTTCGATGATGTCACGAAGTACATTCCCTGCACCTACACTGGGCAATTGGTCTATGTCACCCACCATAACCAGGCGCATGGAGCTTGGCATGGCTTTCACTAAGTTATTCATCAAAATAATGTCTATCATCGAACATTCGTCCACGATAAGCGCATCACCTTCCAATGGATTTTCATCGTTCCGCTTGTAACCGTCCTGGGGATTGTATTCCAAGAGGCGGTGGATGGTTTTGGCTTCCATCCCGGTCGCTTCGCTCATGCGTTTGGCGGCACGTCCTGTCGGGGCGGCAAGCAGGATGCTTAGTTCCATCTGTTTCAAGGCGGCAATGATGCCTTGTGTCGTGGTAGTCTTTCCTGTACCTGGACCACCAGTCAGCACCATTACTTTGGACTGGACAGATTGACGGATGGCTTGCACCTGCACTTCGTCATACTTAATGCCGATTTCTTTGGAGAGCGATTCAATGTCACACGCTTTGGTGAAAAGATTGTTCTCTGATTCTTGCAGCAGACCAAGCAGACGGTTGGCTGTCCCTATTTCTGCATAATAGAATGGTGGTAAATAGATGGCTTCCTTGTCGGTTTTCAAATCTTCTGTCTCTATCAAGGATGTCAATGCTTCATGGATAGGCTCTTCTTCCGCATCAAGCAGTTCCAAGGCGGATTTCACCAGTTGTTCCTCTTCGGCATAGACATGTCCCTCATTGGACAACTGGTTCAATGTATAAATGATACCGCTTTTACAACGCCGAATGTCGTTCTTTTCATAACCCATCTTGACGGCAATGCCATCGGCCGTTTTGAAGCCGATTCCCCAAATGTCATCAGCCAGCTGATAAGGGTTCTCTTTTACCTTGTCAATGCTGTCTTTACCATATTGTCGGTAGATTTTTGCTGCGTATGCCGTACTAACGCCATAACCTTGCAGAAAGAGCATCACGTTCTTGATGTCTTTCTGTTTCTCCCAACTTTCTCGGATTTTCTCCACCCGTTTCTTGCCGATGCCTGGCACTTCATAGAGCCGTTCTATATCGGTTTCTATCACTTCGATGGTCTCCAGCCCGAATTGTTTCACTATCAGTTGAGCGAATTTAGGACCAATGCCTTTCACCAGTCCGCTGCCCAAGTATTTCTCAATGCCGTAAGCTGTTGCGGGCATAACCTCTTCCCATGACTGGCACACGAATTGGCTCCCGTATCGTTTATCCACTTTCCAGTCACCTTCACACAATAATACACTGCCTGCGGGTACTTCCAACAGGTTGCCCACAAGTGTCACAAGGTCATTGTAACCTTTTACTTTGACCTTCATGACCGAATACCCGTTTTCGGGGTTCTGGTAAGTGATACGTTCTACTACACAGCGAAGTTTCTGCATATTGTTTCTCCTATCCGTTTTTCTTTGACATCATAATTTGATTACTATTTATTGTTGTGTAGCCATTTGGTTCAATTGAAGGATTTGACGTATTGTTACCTCATTTACCGTAGTTGTAGTAGAAATACGGTTGAAACGTATTCCCAGCTTTGTCAGTATTGCATCTTTGATTATATCACGGGCTTGTTGTACCTCATTGCCTTTATGAAAATGCCAACCATCTACTTCTATGACTTGTATAGGTTCTTTGGTAAGAGAATTGTAAACCAAGAAATCCACGTGTGAAAAGGGACTTTCTGCAAAAGTCTTTTCCTGTTCATTCAGTAAATCCCAGTCTGCGACCAATTTAGACAGAGGATAATGACATAATATCTCCGTATTTGTCCATCTAAGTTCTTTAATAGCGTTGCACAAGACATCGTACATTAAATTTTCAGACATGTATTCCGAAACTTGTGGATGAGCCTTTGCATACGCCAACCGCTCCGAAGTATATTGCTTGTATAGCAAATCGAATACAGAGTGCAATTTGCTTTCTTTTATTTCAAAATTGTTATACTGAATATAGGCTATAAGTTGGGCCAAGTTTGTATCTTTCGGTATCTCATTTCCGTTGGTTACAATACACAAATGTGTTTTCGCACGGGATATTGCAACATTGAGCAGGTTTGCGTCATCTGAAAATTCAGTGGGAACATTATCCACCATACTCATTATAACAGTATCGCATTCGCGACCTTGATATTTGTGGACGGTACTGGCAATGTCGCATCCCAATGCTTTGTTGATTTCATCTGCCTGCAAACGATAAGGAGTAATGATGCCGATACTGCTTTCTTCATCCGTGTATTCGGGCATTACTTCTTGCACTATCACATCTATCTCTCGTTGATTGAATTTATCACGGGCATGATTGCCTTTGGCAGTTCGCACTACTTGTAGGACATTGCTTTCGTCATTGTCTGTAGTCATAGCGATAAGCTCTCCATGATAGAACCGTTGGTTGCAAAATTCAATAATTTTCGGATGACACCGATAATGTTCACGGAGCAGTGTGACCGGAGCATCTTTGAATATTTCTACACATGATTGCAGAAAACTATGAGTAATGGCATTGTACGAATCGCTTACGTTATAGATTGTTTGGATGGCATTGAGTGCTTGCGCTTCGTCACGACTTACTACATTAGGAAGCTGCTTGTCGTCTCCAACGATTACGGCATTCATGGCACATGATAGAGCCAATGCTCCCGTCTTTATATCTACCTGCGATGCTTCATCCATGATGACATAATCGAAAACCATATCTTTACTGATACAACTTTTGGCGGAATAAGTCGTACTGAGCACTACCGGATATTCGTTCAAGAATTCCTCAGTTCTGGATTTTATGTCTCGAATGGTAAATTTCTTTCTTGCGGTGTCAGCATACCGCTTGGCAATCTTGTTCTTCAAAAGTTGGAGTGAAGATGAACGCAAATCCTTTACACTTTGTTGGATGTTAATGGATTGAAGCGTGGAAGATATACGTTCCTTTTCTTGCTCAATCTCTGTTTTGCGTGAAGTGTAATATGAGGTTTCCAAGTCTGTGATTACTTGCGCAGGCTGCCCACCGAGAAAGGCATACATTTTTATCCCCATTGAAAAAGACCATTTCAGACGAAACCAGAGACTTATTTCCTTTCCATTTTCTTTAATCCTTTGGTATGCATTAAGCAAATTTAGGAGTTTGGATGAAGGATTCTTTTGTAACCATTCATTTTGATAGGTCTCTTGGTGAAGCATATCGTTATACTTCGTCTCTTTCAGCAGTGCATCGTATTCCACTTTTAATCGGGCTTGTTTGATTTGCCCGTCAAAACCTTGTGTCACATTTTGCAGTGCAACTGAGGCTTGTTGTGTTACAGCAGTCTCTTCAACTCTCCAGCCGTTTGTGTCGGGATAGCCGGATTGATTGGCGATAAAGGTTTCCTTGTTTTGAGCACTGCCCAGTTTTGCCACAATAAAACCAAGGTCTTCCTTTTCCAATTTTTCGGCTACATTATCTACTGCTGAGTTGTTGTTTGATACGACAAGGACAGTTTTGCCAGCCATCAACAGATTGGAAATGATATTCAATATCGTCTGAGTCTTTCCTGTTCCCGGAGGACCTTGAATGATACTCACCTGATGTGTCAAAGCTGCTTCTACCGCTTTCTTTTGGCTTACATTACATCCAAACGGATAGTATATTTGTTTGGGAGTACGGAGAACGGTTAATTGTGTCTTGTCACCAAGATATTGTGCCAAGGGAACATTATCGCGTTTTACATCAACCAGTTCATATTGTTTGGACAGGATATTTTCTGCCTCTTCTGTCTGCAATCCGGTTTCTGCGGCCAGCTTCTGTAAATAGTCCCATGCAGAGCCACCGGATTTGTCAATCGGAGTACGTGTTACATAGATGTCTTTCCCTTCAAAATTTTCAAAATATCCGTTATTATAAGACACATGATAAAACGTATGCCTTCCATCCGTAAAGCGAAGTAATTCATTTGCATTTGTAATATGTCTGTTTTTTATATACAATCCCTTTTCTCCCAGGTCTATCGTGTCCGGCTGGGTAAGAAAAAGTAAACGATGCCGATTGTAATTGAATACACGAGTGGATGATGAAAACTGGACAGACCAAAGTCCGTTTTTGTTCTCACGAATGGAAGAGACTTGTTCGGTTACAAACATCCGTTTGTCCCCCTGTCTATCCAAATCGACTATCATATATTGTTTTACATCCATACTATATGTTTATTTGAATGATTCAAGTAAATCAATTCTATTGAAAATATAGCTTAGTCCATTCGATCGACTTTCGGAATATTGTGTATAATAATAATTTAGAGCTTCATTAAAACCATCTTTATTGAGGTATTCACTTTTTAAGGGATAGATTAACTTCCCATTTACTTCTGTTGCTGAAATACTTGGTTGTGATGGTCGTTGATTTACCACGTCTGTAATATCATAACAATAAATGAAACCTGCAATGGTATATAGAAGATACCTATCCATATATATGCTTTCAGCTTGATTAAAACAACTATGCGGTAGGATCTTCTCTAGTTCCGTCAACAATTCTTGTGGTGTGTATTCTTTATTACGAATACTTAGATAAAACGGAGGATTTGTTATTTTCCAAAAACAAAGTAAAAAATAGACATCTGGTACCAAGTAAGTATTTGGATAAAATTGCATCAATGCTAAACGAGCATAAGCATAGATACGTTCTATCTGTCTAAGATTTGAATGAAACAATTCAAACATCATCCGTGCCAATTTCTTGAATAAATCAGCTTCCGATGAGCTTCTAAAATATTGTAGGCGTTGACTATCTTGAAAGAAATCATCAAATCCATATTCGTTGTATAGATATTCGCAATATGCTTCCAACTTTGGAGCTGGTAAAGTATATTCAATATCAATAAAACGACGCAAATATTCATTTGAATCTATGTTAGTAGAACCAAAATACCCTTGTATTGCATTGCATAACTGAATTTTGTTAATTGCCAAGACAAAAATAATATTCGGAATGTCAAACAAATGTTTAACACGTTCTAAAACAGATACTGCATAATGAGGGTTACATCTGTCAAGCTCATCAATAAAGAAAACTATAGGATGCTCTGCTGCATTATATGCAACATATTCCGTTACTTCATGTTTAAACTCTTCTATCGTTGTTTTTTTTGTTGCATATTCTTTTAGATATTCTTTCCCAATGTCTGAGGATTCTGATAAAATAGCATCAATTTCTTCAGAATTTACTCCTGTCATTTTTTTGAACATTCCTTTCCCTACTGATAAAAGTATGCGTGCAGCTCCTGTTGCTATTTTATTGCATGTATTATCATCTTGTGGAGATAGCTCTTTTAATTCAGATACAATAGCCATTAATGCGTCATCCGAATAATCTGTAGTCCAGGCATTAAAATATAAGGTTTTGAATCCTGTGTTTTTCAAGTGTTGTGCCCACATTTTCACGAATGTGGTTTTTCCGGCACCCCATTCACCGTCAAGAGCCATAACACATCCGGATTGTCCATAAAATGATACTATATCAGTTAATACTGATGCTATGTGCAATCTGTCCAATTTGTCATTTGCAAATGGATTCTTCTCGGGTATTTCAAGTTCTTGATTTCTGCTTTTTAAATATTTTGTTGCCATAGAGTATATTACTTAAATCAAATGCGTTACTTTTATCTTCTTATAGTTTCTACCGGCAAATCCCAAAAGAGCCATCGTGTTGTCTTTGATAATCAATTCTCCCTTTTGTAGAGAAGCGATTGCGTTCTTGATTTCTTGAAACTCCTTGCCAGAGACACCGAACAAATCCTTGATTACCGAATCTGTAATACTTTGCTGTTTCATAATCAACGGATATTGTGCGTTAGCATAAAAGTCAAAGTGCTTGCTCTTGAAGCTATCCATATTTTGAGTAGCCAAGATGATGCTTAATCCTTTGTTTCTGCCTACAGCTATCAGATTACGAAGCGGGTGATTATCAAAATCAAGCATATAATGGGCTTCATCTATAATAGTGAAATGCCGGATTTGCACATAATCATCATTCACAGCCTGTTTGGATAGCTGTTCATATATAATGTTCAGTTTGGAAATCACGAAATAAACTATCGCTTTGGCAATCGGACCATCTTTTGGGAACGAATCCATTTTTACGATAAAACACTCGTCAACCAAATTTACTTGGTCTTCTGTTGCAAAGAGATGATTACGCACTAATTGCTTCAATACAGAAGTTATACTGTCGTCCTTATCCGGATTATTCATCTTTTCTTGATAATGTTTCAACATCAAGTCAAAGGTAATAGGCTTTCCATTCGTCTTTTTATAGGCATCTACGATGGCTTCACTCAATCGGTTGCTCATATTAGCACTGATACTGGTACGTTCAATAGCGCATAGAGCATTTGCCATTTCAGTGGAATACAAGTTTATCTCATTGATGGACTTATTCGTAAAATCCTTGAATGGGGTAAACGGAAGCGGCTGCTGTACCGGGTCAAGAATACAACTTCTATCCACATCGAAATAATTTAACCAGTTATTGTTTGCTGGGTCAGAGAACTCACCTTTGTAATCGAACAGCAAGAAATTGACCGGATAAGGCGTATCGGTCGAAAGATTCCTAAATTGTTGTATCAATACAGCCAACAAATTGGTCTTCCCAGAACCGGTAGTTCCTGCCACCAATATCTGTGCATTAGATATGGAACGCCCATTGATATTCAGTTTGGCTTCCATTTCGTCATCATATTCCCCAATCAAAAGTTCTAATTCGGGAATACTATTTGATGCCCGGCGGCGGTCGCTTACAGAATACAAAAAAGCATTCAAATTCTCGTCTTCCGACAAGTAGTTGATACCTCTGTATATTTCTTTGGCTATGATACGCCCAACAGTGGTTGTATCATGCCAGTCCACATTGCAATCCTTGTATCTGAGTTTCAAAAGAGCGGAAAAGAGCGAGCGGTTATTGTCTTTGGTAAAGAAACTGGGCATAATGCGCTGGCTGTTTCTGGATAGTTGTATTTTATCCAAATCATCAATATTTCGTTGTTCGGAAAGACTTAGGCTGGCAATCAAGCAGGTTCTCATCACTTTGTTCCAAGTCAAGATGACGTTCTTCTCGTTACCCACCTGTCGGGACAGGTTAAACTTCTTTTCCAGTTTTTCTTTCAGCGGTAGGATGTCGTCCGTTATACCCTCTGCTTGTCGTATATTGTCAAATGCTACTTCCATAATTGTCACTCATTAATTTGAATACCAAAATATCCTTCATTCACGTATGTACTTTGCGCTTCTGGGTCACGGGTCAATGTATAAAGGCGAGAAGCAAAGGGTTCCAATTTCGGAAAATCTTTGTCTTTGCGTATTTCCGAAGTCGTACACAGTAGTATTGTTTGTTCAGATAGTCCGGGAAAATACTCTTCCATCAGGACGTCTCGGCTTTCCTCATCCAATACTCCCATTACGGTATCTATCATTACCGGAGGATTATAATCGCCAAGATTGCGTAACACTTTCAGCAAGACCTGGATGAATATCTGTTTAGAAGCTGCATTCAGTTGGTTCAGTGAAATCTCATTCCCAGCTTTATGGTACAACTTAATGGAGAAGTTCTGCATGGAATCAGACAATTCCACTTTTGAAATACAGTTTTTGTAGGAAATAAGCAACTTATTGAGCTGTTGCTTCATATCCTCTTCTATCTTAGTCTTTTTGCGCTTCAACAGGGCATCGGCCACTTCTTCAAAAAACGGTTTCAGTTTGACCAGTGTATCAAATTTGATGTCCGGCTCTTGTTGGATTTGCACATCATATTGGTGAATGCGCTTTTCCAACTTTTCAATTTGCGTAACACGGTCTTCATATTCTTTTTTCAAAGTTTCTAACTGACGATTGGCATCTTCGTATGCTTTAATAATTTCCGCATTACCGCTTACTTGGCTTCTCCGTAGAATATCTACTTGTTTGAGTTGGTTATCATAATTGTCAAGTCGCTTCTCCAAATCGTAGTGCATATTATTCAACTGGATAAACTCATTTACGGCATTGGCGTTGAGCAGATTTTTCAATGCTTCAAATTCCGTATCATCCAAGAATGCATACTTGTCTGTACGTTGGTGTTGCTTTTGTTGGTTCAGCAGATAATCCACTACAATATCCTCATCAACAGTATTCGGACAGAGTAATTTGAATTTCAGATACGAAAGGATTTTACCTGTCACTTCTTTCAGTTGTGCGGGTGTCAAAACTCCTTCTGCCTCCCTTTTTAACAACTCTTTCTGACGAATGATGTCGTTTACCTCATTGGCAATTCCGCTGGCAAGTTTCGGGAAGAAGATATTCATTTCCAATGTGTCAATTACCGATTTAAGCTGTACATTGTAACGGCGCGACATATCCTGTGTTTCGTTGATACTTGTTTGCAGGGTTTCAATCTTTCGCTCGGTATCTGCTGAGTTTTTAGCCCCCTCTTTGGCTGCATTATATTCTTCTTGCATGGCAACTAAGTATTTATACAATCTGTCCTGTTCGGTAGTATTGGCTGTTTGGGCTTCTTGCATACCATTCCGTTGCTCACACAAGTTGTTATATTCTTCGGCTTCCTTCTGGGCTTCCAGACGGCGTGCGGCCCATTCTTGTTGTATGTGTTCAGAAGCGTTTTTCAATTGCAGATACTTGTTGAACCCCATCACATTCTGTATGTTGTCCTTGATGATTTGCGCAAAGACATTCTCTTTCAGCAATTCACTGGACTGCATGGCATCAAACAGGAAATACTTGCTGAGTTCCTGTGGCAAGTTGGCCTTAATTATCTTATTTACTTGCTGTTCACTTTCTGCCCGTTGTGCCAAGGGCATCGCCGTGCCATATACAAATTGGTTGCCGTTCATATTGAGCATAACACTTTCAACCGGCTTATCCGATGGATTCAGCTTATAGACACGGCGGAGTACATACTTCTGGTTCTGTCCGAGCACCATACCTTCAAAGGATAGCTCCAGATAAATTTCAGGGGCAACTTTACCTATTGCGCCATTGTTGAGCAATTCATAAAAGTGCGCTTTATCCTTAATTTTTAATCCATATAACGCCCCACAGATAGCTTCAAACAACGTAGTTTTACCACCACCATTCATACCACCAATTAAGATGATTGGTCTGTCTGCTTTTACTGACAAATCCAAATCAAGAGACAGGTAGGTTTTATAGTTCTTTATCTTGATATTTTTGATTATCATACCTTCCTCCTTTGTTATTGTTTGACAAGCTGGATAGCGGCACTGATGATATTTTCCGTGTCACTGTCACTGATTTCTATTTTATCCACCTTCGCAGCATGAAACTTACGGAGAATTTCTTCGCTCATCCAATCAAAATCCAACCCATATTTTTCGCAGAGTGTACGAATAAGCTCCAAATCTTCCTTTCGGATACCGTAATGCAAGAACTTTAGATCTAATCCTTTAGCCATAACCTTGCCCTCCTTTTATTGTTCGTTGGGATAAAAACTATCCCAGTTTACTATATCTGTTGTATTCTCAATCTTCATAGGTGAGTATTTCCAGTTTTCACCCGATTGAATGATAACTCCTCCTTTCAAATGCAGGTGCTTGTTCTTCTCGTCATTCATATATTCGATGAGCGCATTGTGCTTGTTTACCGCATTTCGGTCACTTTCCACGCTTTTTGTATCAAATAGAAAGACCTGTCCGCTCTTCATACGAATTACAAAGTCAACATAGAAAAGTGATTTTTCACCATCCATGTTCGTATAACCTATGGCATAATGCTGTTTTCCGGCATCACCATTCTTATACCACCAGTCGATATGTTCTGTATGTGCTTCCAAAAAGGCTGTAAATTCCAATTCGGGGTTGGATGAGTTGTTCAATTGTATATAGGGCAGCAACGCATGGTTTTTGATGCTTTCCCTTTCAGCGTGTGTATCCTCTTTATAGAAGCGGTCAGCAGGAACTTCCCATGGATATGAAACGAATCCTTTGGCACGATAGTTGCGCTGGCGTTCCTGCAAGATTCGGGTATAGCGCAGAAGGGCACGCTGGATAATGTCTGCAAATTTTGGTCGGTTGGCATGGTAAAGGATTATCTTCACGGCATCTGTCTCAAAGGTCTCGAAGAGTTCTTCCATACTTTCTTTAAGAGCGATTGCCAATGTCTTGATACTGACTTTCTCAAATTTACCACCTAACATTTTAGCACAGAATGCCATGAAGGTTGTATCCAATTCCTGCATCGTACGCACATATTTAGCCTTACTATCAATTAAAGTCCGTCCAACCTCACCGGTGATATTTAAATCTTCTACAATATCAATGCTGATGCTTTTCACATTGAAGTTGATTTTGTCTTTTACAGCATCCCGGTTCTTGAAAGCCTGACTTTGATTTCCTGCTCCATCCTTCTCTTCATCATCTTCTCCGTCCAGTTGTGCCGCTGTAAAAAGAGAATAGGATGATTGCCCCAACAGCCAATTATCCGTGAATGTTTTTAGCAAATATTGTTTGAAATCCGCTCCCAAACGGTTACGTTCTGCGGCAGTCCGCTCGTTATATTCCGAAGTAAGAGTGATATTGTTCAGTTCTTCTCGGCGTACAGCCCGGAGCGCATTCATGTAATCCATATCATCCTTCACAATTTCAATAATGTCCTTGCTCAAGTTGGTATAGACATAGCCGTGGTTCAAACGGTCATCCTGATAGAAATGCTGTTCGGGCATACGAAGAATACGACCGACGGTTTGCGCCGAGAAGGTGAAACTTTCTATTTTGCGGAAGATAAGCAGTACGGCCGCACGCGGACAATCCCAACCTAAAGCGATGGCCTGCTTGAATAGAAGCACTTCAGTCAGGTCGTCAGGATTGGCTATGGTTTCCAAATTGTCAGTCTTTTCCTTACTTAACCAAACGGCCAGTTTGTTATTTTCTGTGCTGATGCCTTTGATTTTGTCCAGATAAGTGACTACCTCTTCTTTCACAGTATTGTCTTCGGGGTTCATGTTTTCCCCATCGTTTGGCAATTGGATAAGCAGCAGTGGATTGATATTCACACCCAATGCTTTATAGACACCTGCCAACTCTTCCCGTTTTTGAAGGGCAAGGTGAATCAAGTGCTGGTTCAACGAACCCAAAGCTTCGTTGAAATTCAGTGCAGGATTCAGCACTACGCTTTCCTTTATCATTTCCTCGGCAATCACTTTTTCACGGGCGACAGTCACTATCTCCTTGGCTTTCGCCATTGTTTCAGGAAGAGGGGTCGCAGAAATGCGTATCTCTACTTTTGGTTGAATATGGCCCAACACCTTTTCCGATTTCTTGGCATTCCGACTGCCGAACATATGTTCCTCGTCTATAATGACTACCAGTGGTATTCCATGTTCTTCCTGTGTGCGGCGAGTCAGGTCGTAAAGTGAAGCCGAAAGCTCGGTGTCGCGTATCATCACGGCATTGTCCTTGTTGATACTTTCCCAATTGACGAAAAGTATCTGCCCTGGCTGGATGTAGCCGTCAACGGAATGGTCCAGTTCGTCATAAATGACGGGCTGTAGTTCCTTGGTTTCCGTGAAGGCGTTCTTCATCTTGAAGTAACTCTGTTCGTGCAATCGGTTGGGTGCAATCCATATATAAGCCACTTCACTGCAAGGCGCATTGGGATTCTCGCTCAATTCGTTGTTCAGATAACGCAGCATTTCTGCCGCCATCACTGTCTTGCCCGAACCTGTGGGCGATTTGAATACAAGTATATGTCGGTTACCTTGATACGAAAGCAGGGAAAGGGTTTTCTCCACCAGCTCACTCACTGCATCCTGTTGATATCTGATATTTTTCATGTTTGTCTTTTTAGGGGTTCAACTTTCTGATTTCCTTATCAAAATCAGAGTCTATCTTTTGAGTACGGTTGAAAATGTCGTATTCTTTTTCCGCTTTGGCTTTTGCCTGTGCTGCAGAAATCTTGCCCTTATCGGGAAGCAGTTGATATTTGCGGAATTGCAGAAACTCATTCACGCTATGGGCGAATTGGCTCATGGTGAATGTATTTTCACGTTCTATCAAGTCCTCTATGTAGTCGAAATATCCGGTTACTGCACGTTCCAACCGTTTGATTTCATTCTCCTCCAGATAATTCTTGGCAATCGTCACGTCTGATTTCAAAATACGTCCGTCCGGTGCATTCTTCCAGGTGGTCAACCCCATATGTTCCTTTGTATGGTCGGCTTTTTGGTAGATGATTTCTGCTGCCGTTTGCCCCTTGATGGCATAGTGGAAACGATTTTGAATCATGGAATAGAATTCCCGTGTGGTATAGGCATCCCGGTCATAGTCTATGCTACACTCTGCATAGATGTCCGTAATCTGTTGCCAAATACGGCGTTCACTGGCACGAATGGAGCGTACCCTTTCCAGCAATTCACGGAAATAGTCTTTCCCGAATACGGCGGTACCTTGTTTCAAACGGTCATCGTCCAAAACAAATCCTTTCTTAATATATTCATTCAGGATTTTGGTAGCCCACTGGCGAAACTTGGTAGCCTTGACCGAATTGACACGGTAGCCTACGGAAATAATGGCATCGAGATTGTAGAAATCGGTAGAACGTTTCACTGTTCTTGTTCCTTCTTCTTGAACTATTTCCATTTTGGAAACAGTTGCTTCTTTGCTCAACTCGCCCTCTTCGTAAATGTTGTTCAGATGTTTGCTGATGGCAGGGACACCTACATCAAACAAGGCTGCCATTGCCTTTTGAGTGAGCCAAATGGTTTCATCCTTGATGACGGCTTGCACCTTTCCCTCATCATCAGGCAGGTTATAAAGTATGAATTGTATTTCTTTCATCGCAATCCTCCTTCCTCGTTTTCTTCGTCTATCAAGGCTTCGGGCAGAAACTTCGGCCTACGCTTTGGCAATACATGCTGATAGGCATCGTAGATGGCAGCAGGCAGGGCACAGAGTTCTACCTTGTCGGCAACTTCTATAAAGTCATCATCGTAAGCATAACGACCGGCAGCAAACGTATAGACTTTTATCTTTCCCCGTTCATCCAATTCAATGGTTTGCAGCAGTTCTACAATGGCGGCTATGAAGCGCTCATCATAAATGACCAACATTCGGGTATGCTTATCCTCGAAGTAGCGGGCTATCTTGCTGTTTATCTTCTTTCCGGCAAACAGGGCTTCGGCATAGACATCGTTTTTGATACAAAGCAGGTCGGTGCTTGCCGCCACCAGCGCACGCATATTCTTGGGGCTTTGGTCACGGCTCACGAAATCGGTCTTGTAATATCGAAGCGTGTTTGCTTTCAGCCCGGCAACTTCTTCACCTTTGGGAGTGGTATAGCCGTTAATCACACGCTTGTTGCGCTCGTAAGTTACTTCTTCGCAAATGTTGTTCTCATTATTGGTGACAAGGATGCACTTTCTATGACCACCGTCTTCGGCGTTCAATTGCATGGTGGCGTGAAGGGTGGTGCCACTACCGGCGAAGAAGTCAAGAATAGTCGCTTTTCTACTGGCTGAAATCTTCAAAATGTTACATAATGTTTTTACGGGTTTGGGGTGAATAAACTTTTTAGGACTCGTGAAAATATTATTTAATTCAGTTGTACCTTCTTGATTTAATCCATGATTATCCCACCATGATTCTACAGTTAAGCGTTTAAATGTTCGATCTTTCATAAAAACCTTTTGCACAGGATTTGTAATACCTGATTTTCCAAAAATAATCCGACCATCTTTTATACGCTTTAATGTTTCCTGTTCATTAAATACCCAATATCTACCTTTTGGGGGATAGTGCACCGTTCCTGTTTGAGGATTTGTTATTGGATAATAGGGACCTACATGATTAGCTGATAAATCAGTCGTAGTCCAAGGTCCTCTAATGTCATTATCTGGATTTGAATATGTCTTCTTTAAATAATCTTCGGTGATAGGATAACCGAATTCATTAGAGGACAAATTTAAAATATTTTGTGCGTAAGCTAAAATATAGTCATGTACAGGAGGTATAAATCCCATATTATTACCATTGGTCTTTTTTTTCCACACTATAATTCCCATATTATTTTGCACACCAAACACCTCATCACACAACAACTTTAATTGCGCCTGCTCATTATCATCAATGGAAATAAATATCACCCCTTTCTCTGAAAGTAGTCCTTTGGCTATCTTCAATCGCTTGTTCATAAACGACAGCCACTTGGAATGACGGAAACTATCTTCTGAATCCACGAATGAATCATTATAGACAAAATCCTTATTACCCGTGTTATACGGCGGATCGATATAAATCACATCCACCTTCCCGGCATGGGTATAACTTAATGCCGTCAATGCTTCGAGGTTGTCGCCCTCTATTAAGATATGGTTAGGTGCATCCGGTGCATCGGAGGCGATGAAGCGTTCCTTTACCTCTTTCAGTACAGGCAACTCGTCTCGAAGACGTTCTTCCACATCCTCGGGTTTGTCTTCCCATACTAAGCCGTACTTTTTCTGCTTGTTCAGCAATTCTATCAAAGCCGACTTCTCGTCGTTGGTCAGTCCTTCAAGACCACGTATTTTATTCTTTAATGCTATCTTATCCATTTTGTTCGTCCAATGAAGAGTTTAATAGTTGTTTGATGTCCACATGAAGCAACTGCGCTATCTGCAACAGCGTTTCAATACTGGGCTGTGAAGAATTGGTACACCACTTTGAGACCGTTGAACAATCTTTTCCTAACTGTTCAGCCAGCCATTTACTGGTCTTTTCCTTCTCGACCAAGACAATTTTTAATCGGTTTATACGCTTCATAAAGTTATGAGTTATCGTTTTAGTTTCAAAGTTAGTGAATTATTTTCAATTTTCCACCCCAATACCCAAATAGATTTGAATCTATACTTAATTTTGTATTGCCTTTCTATACAGAAAAATGTTTTCTTTATCCTTCCGGTGTAAAATCTCGCAGATTTTATATAGATTTGTGATGCAACTTAAATAGATTTGACCTTATGAAACCCCAAAAAGTATTGAGCTATATTACGCCACAGATTGTGAAATATCAAACAATTGATGACTTGTTAGAGAATAACAAGCAGTCTTCCTTGTTTGATGATGCAGTAGAGAATTTGTCAATAGATAATTTGCTTGAAAATTGTTTCGTTTGTATCATAGGTGAACCAGGCATTGGTAAAAGCCGACTCACTGATGAAATAAAAAAACGAATCTCTACAGATTTATACTCTTGTACTGCATCCGAGTTTACCCCCACGGATATTCCTGCCGAGAAGATGTATTGTATAATAGACGCTTTGGATGAGGTTGAAGGGAATTCTTTTTATGATGTGCTGCAATCAATAAAACAATATAAAGAAGCGAATCAGGATATCAAGATACTATTTACTTGCAGAAAACACTATGTCGCATCTTATGCAAAGCACTTCTCTGATTGCAAGAATTTACAATTCGTAGAAATACGTAGGCTGAACGAAACAGATGTATTGAATATTATTAATAATAAGTGCTCTAAGGCAACAATAGAAAATGTAAATAAAAGCTCCAAATTAAGAGAACTCCTAACAATCCCCAGATATTTGACTTTTTTATTAGAATGTGATAATCAACAAGGAGCTTCTTCAAATATCGGTGAACTTTTTGAGTATATGATTATTCATTCAATACAGGCAGCTATAAAATCTCATAAGGGTTTCAAATACAACGAGAGCAATAAAATTTTAGTGCAACGAGTCCTGGAAAAAGTGGCTTTTGTTATGGAGATAAGTCGGAAAGACCAAATTTCAAAAGATGAGCTATATACGATTTTAGATGGTATGAAAGGTAATATGACTCAGATGCTCATAGCTAATTTTGACTTGTTATTTTTTCAAAGCCGTATATTAAAGGATACAAATGGGATACTGCAATTTGAAAATACTGAACTACAAGAATATCTTGCGGCAAAGGAACTATGTAGGCAAGACAATATAGAAAGTGTCCTTTATGATATTGCTGTACATAAAGATTTGAAGCATATATATCCTAACTGGTATGATGTCATTCCGCATATATCATATTCAGATGATAGAATCCAAACTTTTATCAATGTGTTCAAACTCATTGTATCATACGAGTCAAATCTTGAAAATAAATCATTTGAGAATCTATTAAAATATGTTGACTCCTCAGTTCTTTCACTTCAGCAGAAAGAAGATTTGTTCTCAATTATTTTTGAACACTATCAACGAATGCCTGCATATATTATGTGGAGGGGTCCAATATCTAAATTATTGCAGGAGTGCTATATAGCAAATTGTGATCCTATAATGATGTTGTCATCAGACCAACTCAACAAGATACAACTATTTAATATTTATTCCATTATTGATGCAATTATTGAAGAAAATAAATTAAGTAAATGTGTTTTGGATTACTGGACTGACACAGCAAATAGCCTAATGAAAACTGGCGATAATGAAAAACAGTTGGCAGCTTTAAATTTTTATAATGCTCTTAAATGTAATGCCGAACTTATACAATTATCAAAATCATATAGCGGATTTACGAAAGAACTAAAAGAGAAGTATTGTGAAATAACCGGATATGGTAAAATCATAGATAAGAATGTCGTTGATTGTTGGTTGGCTGGATGCTATGTAAGTAATCCTTATTCAATAAATGCGGTTTTATGTATCGAAGATTTAACGACAATGACTTATGCTTACAATAGAATCTTGGCAGATGGAAAGCTCTATGATTTTTTTAATAAAAAGGGTGCATTGCTTGTTTGTTATGAATTGTACTTAAAGAAGCAATTTGATATAGCTTGGAATGGGGATGTTGATAGCAGACAGCTTATCACAAGAATAATTGCAGGTTTTATATCCTATCATTCTTATACTGCCCATAATGAAATTAATGTAGCTATTAAGCATATACTGCTTGAAGAAGTAACAGGATCCTTGTTTATTGCAAGTTTTGATAGGGTATGGGATTTAGAAGATTTATTTCGACATTTTGGTACAGAAATTATTGATACTGAACTTATATCATCCTTGGATAAGTTGTTGTCTCAGGCAAAATTAGAGATTTGGAATATTGATGATATTCTTGTTCATCTTGTGAATAGAATTAGAGGGAATGAAGAAAAGAAGGTTTCTATAACTGAATATATAGAACGTTATGCAGATACATTTAAACGATGGGATGAAGAATCTCAAAAATCAGAAAACGAAAAAGTAAATCTACACGAACGTCACTTGATAAAGGCTTACAAAATTCTTGTGGATTCAAGCGTATCTAATTATGACAAGTACGATGCTGCATATGAGTTATCTAATGACATTGAATTTGTGCGTAAACAAAATCATCAACCTTTAATTGATGTCATTAAAACATTCTTTAATGAACTTGATTTAGATAAAATTGCAATAGAAAGGAATGCACACAATTCTTTTACTTTGCACCTGTCTTTGCTTAAAATTCCTTGTTTCGTAAAAATCTTATATCATTTGGACGATAAGGATTTATTAAATGACTATAGAATTATTTTGGCTAAGACATTGCCAAACATCTGCATTACGAGACATTATGATGTCAACGAAATTAAGGAAATATACAAGTCTGTCATTGGTAGTGTTAGTGATGACGAGAAAAAACAGCTTGTGGAATGGTGGAAATCCAGGGAAGATAATTTTATGGATATTAGTTCTGATGATATATGTACCTGTATCACTGATTATGGGATTGAGGCATTGTTCTATAAGCTGGAAGAGTATATTGAGCAATATATAGCTAACCAAAATCTTGATTATAGCATTGCGGCTTCCAAGGCATTAAATATCATATCAGACTACGGCTATTGGGATATAGACAAATACCGACATCTATTCAATTCCCTTGAAGATGATAACATTGCAAGTGTAAAGGTGCAGTGCAACGCTATATTGATTGAGAAATTTAAGGATTCCGATGCCATAAAATGGAGAGTTGAGTATTTAAAGAACAATGTCGTAAAGACCATTTATAATGATATGGGACATGTTCGTTCGATTTCATATGGGGAATCCGAAATGATGAGTCCAAATCCATATATGTTCAGGTGTTTTATGGGTATAGCAGCCGATGAAACATTGGCTAAGTATATGTTGGAGTTGTTCGATTTTGGCTTGAGATTATGTGAAAATACAGATACGTTGGAATACGCCCGTTATCTTCTTGACCAGATTTATTATTTCTTCGTAAATGTAAATAAAGTCGATTATATTTCAATGTTAAGGCAAAAGATAGAGGAACATAATTCGAAAAATGTAAGTTACCTTGCCACAAGTATTATGAATAATGCAGAAATGCGGTTTCTTATGAATGAAAAGATTGCCATCGATAGAGCTGTTAAACAATACAACAAATGTGTTGAAGAATCATATTTAAACATTCGGAACGATGGTGATTTAAGACGTTATTTCACAATGATACATTTTGAAGTTCAAAAAGAGATACAAGACCAAGGTATATATTCTTTAGTTAGGCAAGAATATTTAAATGAAGATTTTATTCAAAGGGAGTTGAAAAATACCATTATTAATAAATGCTGTCAAATGGGATTAGAAACAGTTAGAGTAGATAGAGAGGTAACTCTTCAAGATAATAAACGTACTGACTTTCTTATTCGGTATGGCTTGTGTAATCCTATCATGGTAGAACTCAAACTTCTTCACAATAAAGAAATTCAAGAAGACAATGAACGACAGGAATATAAAAATAAGTTTATCCAGTACACTAATGCAACTGGTGCTTGCTTGTCTGTATTTTGGATATTTGATGTTCATAGAGAAGGTAGTAATCGTTCTAAGTTCGATGCTTTGAAAGCGGAATACACAGATTTATCACATACCTTAGTATTGCTAACAGATTGTAAATGCAGTAGTGGCATTGAAACGGGTTATAAGAAAGCTAAATAAAACAATCATCATTAATTTTGAATACGAGTTAACAGGTTAACTTATATTCGTACCTTCATCATCAAATAAAAAAAGTTCACATTAATATCGTTTCTTAGAAGACTTATTTGTCTGGAAGTATATAACGGTGATTTTACTGTTGCAGGTTGCACTTGCAATAGCAGAATCACCGACTTGGTTTTGTGTAGTCTAATCTGAAAACGGCAGTTCGTTTCTTACGGAAATCTTTAGCCATTGCCGATTACTCGTTTTGCTCTTCTTGGTCGGGACTCATTTTTCCGTGCAAAAATACTACGGACAGAAAGAACGTCAAATATCACTGTTGTTTTCGGTCAGAGGGCTTGCCGGCAGCCTTCCGCAAATTTTCTCGTTCCTCTAAAATTAGGGTATTCCGTCCGTACTCTCAGACCTCACACTTGCCTTATCTTCCCTTTTGTCCGTAGTGGCAATCTCGCACGAAAAACGGTTCTCCCGACCAAAAGGCTCACAAGAGCTTCACAAAAGGGAAAAGAATTAAACTTTCAAATTTAGGAACTATGCGAGTAAAAAGAATGACAATCGAACAAGGCAAGAGAATCGGTATCGACCGCTTCCCCAATTTTCATAAGTCGGGGAGTATTCGAGGTATGAAACACTCTTATTATGGCAAGAACTGCCTGTTGATACAGTGTGGAAATTATATCTACAATGTATCATCTGAGCCACAAATCTATCATCAAGCAACCATCTAAACTTCATCAATATGGATTACAAGAATTTTTCAGGAGAGGCCATCTCCGAACAAGACAAGGCTTTTGCCCAAGAGTTTGCAAACTTCGTAAACGGACGGATGTGTTCCGCTGACAAGACCGGCAAGGAACTGACCAAAGCGCACCGTTATCTCCAACAACAGATGTTCAAGGTCTGTATCGGTTTCATGCGCCAATTAGCACTCAATTATCAAAAAGGTTGTTATGACGAGCGCAACAAGTGGGCTTCTCATCTTGCAGCAGCGGCATACGACCGACTGACCGAAGACAACCTCATTTATGGCCCCGAATATACCAACTTCAAAAAATAGCGATTATGTACGAGACAGACTTCCCGGAATACGGACGGCAATGTGAACTGATAAAGCCGTGGCGTGGCTACCACAGAGGTATAATCGTAGGCAAGACTGCAAGAGGTTATATTGTGCAGTTCAGTAGCGGAGCAGAGATAGATGTGTATGAAGATGAAATAGAATTTGATTGTTATGTGTAGATTGTTGACACCCCATTTGGAGGAAGTCTTGAAAGACTATCCTCTATATTCCCAAGACGGCAAGGGAAAAGAAGCCGTTTGTATTGCGATATTCGCCATCGGTTCAGTACGTTGGTTCATACTTGAAGGAGAGACCGAAAGGGACGACACTCTTTTTTTCGGCATCGTCATCGGGTTGATGGAGGACGAGTATGGTTATATTTCCCTCAATGAATTATCAGAGGTGGAACTTGACCTTACAGCACAAGGCTTCGGTAAACTCCGAGTAAGGCAGCAGCTAAACTTTCAGCCAACCCCATTGAAACAACTGAGCGACAATCGGCTTCAACGGTTCTTGGCGAGATTTGAAAAATGAATAATAAGTCAGTCGTGGTGGTAGTGCCACGGCTGACTTGATTATTATTGCATGTCGCTTTTCCGTTTTCGCCCCTTCTTTGGGAGACCGCTCGCCTTATACGCCGTCAAGTCGCAACCTTGAAACAAAATCCGCATGTTACCTTGTTGCCTGACAAAAGGCAGAGGCTTTTCTTGATGGTTGATGTAGGCATAGATGGTGCAGCGATGGACACAAAGGAAGCGAGCCGCCTCATTGACCGTGTAGAGCCTATCCGGGATAATTCCCATTAAAATTGTGTGTAAACCCATAATTTGAGATTGTTTTGACGTGAAAGTTACAACCTTACAGGTAACTCGACAACACGTTAAATATTGGAATACCAATGATTTGTATGGATTTATCGGGAATATGTAGGAGTGCCTGGCTTTGCGGAATGAATCATCAAGGGTAACGAGGGTGAAAACAAGTGATGTTTTTGCGAGAATGAGAAGGGTTATATATTTGAGGGTTGACAGCGTTGACAAAGGAGCCAAAGCTTTTTAGCCGCAGAAATGCGACTAAAAAGCACTTGCTATACAATCTGTTATATTATTTACTTAATAAAAGAATAAAATGTATATGTACCCGGTTTTGTCAACACTTGGCACCGGATTTTAAAGGGAATGGAAAAAGTGGCTACGTTTGTCAACGATTGTCAACGCACCAATTTTATATGAAGCCTTTGATACAATGTATTTTAAGCCCTGTCAACGCTGTCAACCGTGAAATGTGTGCATATTATATTTTGAAAATGCACTAAGGATAAGTCTGTAATATGGGGATTCATTCGTTGAAACAATACAATGGAAGGAGTATCTGTAAGATGATATTTGGAAAATACAGGCATACAGACATTCTTGCCGCATGGCAACGGGTTGCTATTTGCCAAGAATAACAGTCTGCCTTTAGACCGAACATGAAAAGACCGTTTGCTGAGACATGCAGGTGGATCGAGACTTCGCTACGGCACTTGCATATCTCGGCTGACGGTCATTTCATTAAGAAATTCGGTCAAGATGTTTCTACAATCATTACACATGGAGTGGGGGCTTCCCACGACTTTATATGATTCTGTCCGGCTTACCTCTGCGGATATTCTTTTGCAAAGGTTCTTGTCGGCATCATCAAACGTCAAACCGGGAACGGCAAATCTTCCTCAAACGGGTTGAGCGTATTTGCTGTTCCCTCATTTGCCTTATTGCCTGCCAACACGCTGGGAAAGCAAAAAATATCCCTTGGGCAAGCCGAAAAGCTTGAAACAAAAGGGAAAATAATTCAAAGCGTATGGCACAGATTGACGAGAACATCAAAAAGCAGTTGGACAAGCCCCAGGTTTGGTTCTGCAAGTATTTCCCTAAACGTATTCAGAATGTGGGCGAGAAGGAAATTGCCGACAGAAACCTTGTTTATGCTTTCAAGGATGGAAAGGCTTATGAGAAAGTTGCCCAGATGACCGCATCGAGCATGAAAGAACGATATGGCGAAACGTGCATTGACATCGTATTCTCTCCAGTTCCGGCATCTACGGACAAGAAGAATGAAATCCGATACAAGGCTTTTTGCCAAAGGGTGTGCGAACTGACCGGAGCGATAAACGGCTACGACCATGTGAAGGTATGTGGCGAAAGGCTATCCATCCATGAGCACCGAAAGACAGAAAAGGAAATCCGCAAAGTTAGCATCTTGGAGTTTGACGAGAAGTGGTTTGACGGAAAGAGAGTTTTAGTGTATGACGATGTAATCACCCGTGGAATGAGTTACGCCCTCTATGCCTGCCAGCTTGAAAGTTTCGGAGCGAATGTACTTGGTGGTATTTTCTTGGCAAGAACGCATTACAAAGTAAGAAACTGATGGAAAAAGTATCGTATTCAGAAAGGGGAAAATCCATAGCCTTTACAGGTCATCGGATTATCCCGTCAGCCCGGCAGGAGGAAGTAAGGAAACGTCTGACTACAGCCGTGACTCTTGCTTGCAAATCAGGTATGACCCGTTTCTATTGTGGCATGGCATTGGGATTTGACATGATGGCAGCAGAGGTCGTGTTGTCACTCAAAGACAAATTCCCCGATATTCAGCTGATTGCCGTTGTCCCGTTTTCGGGACAAAGCAACCGATGGACTTCTTCTGAACAGGAGCGTTATCACCGAATACTTGCCAAAACGGATAAGGTTGTTACATTGAGCGAAAACTATTTCCGTGGATGTTTATTCAGACGGAATGATTATATGCTTTCACATTCTTGCGGTGTGATTGCATACTATGATGGCAAAGCCCAAGGTGGCACGTTTTATACGGTCAGGAAAGCCGGAAAGATGAAAATGGATGTAGTCAATATTTTAAAAAGGTATAGTCTCTCTAATCATTATTAAAATGCGGTTCTTGCGTAAATCCACAAGAACTGCATTCCAATTTGTGATATCTTACTATAATACTATTTTTATTAAAGAAGCATCATCCTCATATTTCTTGTTTGTAGGGAGTGTTATATCTAACATTTGATTGACCTTTATTTGTTTATAAAGCCCATCAGTGCAAAGAAGAAGGATGTCCCCAGCTTTGACCTTCCTGTTTTGATAAGGCACATCAGTTCTTAGTCCTGCACCTTTGATACACCTTGTAAGCAGATGTTTGCCATATCCGACATCTAACATATGGTCGGTTGTTAACGGCATTATTTCATTATGGTCGGAAAGATAAATTCTGACATTACCTAGCCAAGTATAGTGAATGTCGTTTCCATCTACAAAGGCGATAGCAACGGCAGCCCCCATTTTGCTATGGACTTCCACACTCTTTTGGGCAATGGCTTCATCGGCATGTTCTAATGCTTTGCTTAACAAATCCCGGACGGATAATTTGCCTATGTGTTCACAAACAAAGGTTGTAATAGTATTCACTATCAAATCTGCTGCTTCTTTGCCAAATGTCAAACCACCCATGCCGTCTGCCAAAACTGCAACAGCCTTATTGTCTGCCATTTGACGGACAGATAAACTATCTTCATTTGAATAGTGTATGCCTTCTATTGAAAAACTATTTATCTCCATTATCTTCTCCTTTCTTTAATACTTCAACCATACCGATAAGTGCATTTTTTACAATCATATGTGAGTTGCTTGCTGAATACTTTTCGCTCATAGACCTAATTAATGGACTGTTCTCATCTAATTCTATTTGTTCTTGTAGTTTTTCAGTATAGAATTGAAGATGCTCATTGGTAAGAAATTCTCTCATTTCACAGGCAATCCATCTGGCACCACCGTTCAAAAGGTCAAAACTTTCACTTGTTTCTTGAACTTCATCAGGAACCGGTTGTTTGAACGAAATATACGCCAAATAGAAGTTGTCCATTATATAAAGCATGTCGGCAGCATCTTTGTCAGTTAGTAAGTGCCTATCAAGCCAAGTATCGAACTTAATCAAAAATTGTCCTGACAATGGAGCCATTTTTACAGTAATGGCATCATCAATCACCACAGTATCGGCGATATTCATTACGTCTTTAAAACATTTGACCGACATTTCAGGATTACCTTCAGGTGGCCATGCAACTTTTTCATCAGCCTCTAATTCACCGAAAGGTACAATGTCGATTTCATAATCATTATTTCCGTCCGCGCCTTTATAATAAAATCGTTGTTTCGGTTTTCCTTTAACAAAATGGTTCTCCAATAAATGCTCCTTTAATAGTTCAAACTGGTTCCAGTCTTTCAATGCAATAGCCACATCCAAATCTGCTGTTCTTCTAGGTGAAGGTGGCATTTCAAGTATTTCCATTGCAATGTCTCTTGCTAATGCGCCTACAACATACACATCCAGTTGCAGGTCATTCATCACTTGACTCAATGCTTTAAGGGTATCATAAAGCAAATCGTTTTGTAATGCCTCTCGTGTGATTTTATATTCCATTTTCTTTTATTCTTAAAGCAGCTTCATGGCATCGGCTATCTCCGGTGCCCATCAGATCTGCATAAATGATTAAGATGGGAGCAAGGTTTTCTATGCCTTCGCCAATCCAAAATTTCTTATAGATATGTATTTCCCCGTCAGGATTGGGCATTACCATGCCAGTCCGAAGAAGTAATGAGCTTACGACATCGGTGTAAATTTCAAATTCGCCAGGGATTAAATATCCATTAACTAAATTAGCACCACAATCGCCTCCCCAATACATACCTTTGGGAAGTGTCATTTCTTTCCATCTTTTTCTCGCTTCGGGAGTGCGGAAAGCCATTCGGTTGATGAGCAATTTAGGCTTCAAATACTCGTTGTATTGTTGTTGCCACCATTCAATAAGTTCTTCACGCATGGCAATTCGCCTTCCTTTATCGGTTTGTACTAAGTATCGTTTCGCTTTCAATAGGTCGAAGGCTTTAGTAATAGTACCAAGGGACAAACCGACTTTTTCTTGAATCTCACGATAAGACCAATTTACACTTTCCGGATTTTGCAAGAAAAACAAGATAAGTTTAATGTTTGTCTCACTTATTTTTGTAGCAGTACTTGCCTTGGTGAGTGCATTGTTTTTTTGTCCGGAAATCCTGATAGTCAGATTTTCATGCCTAATGTCACAATTCCCTACTTTATCCATCCAGTTGATTTGATTGTCAGCAAATGTATTTGCCAATTTAGGATAGATTTTGTTGGTAATCAAAATTATAGGCATATTTTTATCTATACTCTTGTTTTTGATTTCTTCAATGACAGAAAAAACATTAGCGTTGCTTATGGTCTTTTTAATGCTACAATAAAATTCAGTGCCATTAATGCAAATCGATTTGTTCAATTCGTCACAAATGGCTATACTGTCATTTCCTGTCGATGTCCTTAAATTGTCAATGGCTTCATTAAACAATTCCAAATACTCAGTTCCCATATATTTGCTTTGTTGTTCAATCTTTCTATGTTGTTCACGAATTTATGAACAGTGCAAAATTAGTGAACATTCCTTGCTTGGACAAATTTTATGTTCATTATTTTATGCTGTTCACGAATTTATGAACACTATTGATTTGATAAACAAAATATCATTCATAACGACTCCCTTTTTCAAGAAACTATCTAAAAATCATCAGGATTTTGCGTGTCAGGAATTACCTCTGTCTCTAGCTCTAATCCAAACGCCTCCTTTAATTGCAGATAGTCAAAGCATAACGCCTTTGGACGATTGACTTTGACCTTCTTAACCTGCTCATTGTTAACCATTTCAAATGAATAGTCGGGCAGACCGCTGGGTAACAAGATGGTAAACCTATCCTGTTTCAATCCAAGGAATGACGAATGGGATTTCAGGTACGACATAATGGTGGACCAGTTAGAACGGTTAGCGGTAGCGTTCATGTTCCGGCTGTTGAATAAGGAAGCCACTGCCGCCATATTCAAATAGAGGATGGGGCGTGCCTCCTTGAACTCAATATCTTCCTTGACGGAAATTGGGCGGAATGATTTCATATAGCGGATGCGGTAATGTGCCTTATCCACACATTTCCCAGAAGTTTGGAATCCTTGCAGCATACTCCAAAAGTCAGCGACCTCGGAACTTTCCTGAGCCAGTTCATTTTGGCTTCGAATGCCTTTGACTGCCGTTTCAAATAGGTCGGCATAGCTAAACGGGACATCCAGCACTGTCTCCAGAGTTCTGTAAGCCGCCAAAGGGATGACCCAGTTTCCGAAAATACGGTCATGGATGCTCTCATTCTCAAACTTTGCGGCCAGTTCCTTCTTGGTAATGGAATAGATTTCAGCAAAGTTCTTCTCAAATAGTTCCCGATGGCTCAATATCTCAATGGTCAAGTGGGTTAGACCCATATTGCAGAGTGCGACCAAATCTTCATAGTTTCTTTTCTCTATCTGGTTGAATGAAGTTTTGGAGAACGACAAGAAGATGACACGGGTATAAAGAGCCATATCCTGTGTGGGCTTGTCCTGTCCGCAAAGGGCAACTCCGGTGCTGACGATGGTCTGCGCTGCCATCCCGTCCGTATTGGTATTCTTCTTTGTCTGCCCACCACCTCCCCAAAGACCTTTGAGATAGGCGATTTTGCGGATGTCAAGGTCGTTTTTGTATTCATCCAGTACCACCAGGGTATTGACTGCCTGTGATACACGGTCGTTCATGGCAGGAACAGATGTAACACCAAGGTTGGGCGGGTCAATTCCGTGTAGGAAAAAGGACTGGAGTGAAGTAGCCAATGTGGTCTTTCCGGTTCCTTTCTCACCGAAAAGGTTCAGGATTGGGAAATGCCGGGTGCGTCTGAATATGATGTCACGGAACAGGGTGGCAAGAAGATAGCATAAAGCAATAGAGGCGTTCTCGCCGAACACCCCAATCAGCTTTGCAGAGAAATCATACAGCTTTACGCCGTTGCGGTTCTCGTGAACCATCAACCGCTCAAACTGAAAGATTTCCTGATTATGGAGATAAATTTTGGAAGTCGCCGGAATATAAAACGCCTTGCCGTTGACACCACGGACAATGCCCAAATCATCAACCTTCTTGAAAGTGCCACCATATAATATGCCGTTACCGAAAACAAAGAACTCTTCAGAAGCGTTCCAGCCTAACTTGCGTATTCTTTCAGCCGTGTCCGTTTTGGAATACAGATATTCCTTGACCCGGTTGAGTTTGTCAATTTTGGCCAGCCATACATAATTGCCTAATGAGCCGGCTTTTTGTTGAAAGTTGCTCAATGAGCACAGTTCGGACTCCTTCAGTTCGATAACCTTACACACATCATACATATTCCGCATCCGAAAAATTCGGGTAGCGTTGTTCTCATCTTCGATATGAAATAGTGGTTCCATGATAAAGTTGGAGATTCTTGCCGGATCCTCGTCCCCTTCGCTGATGGCGTAATAGCAGTTTTCCCGGATAAACAGACCGAATTGGCGCAGCAACTCTGCTTCACGCTGCATTTCGTTCATGGACGATCCATGTTCCTTCTTTTTCCTCGCTTCGCTACGTGCTTGGGTGACGGCATCACGCCACAACTTGACCTTGCCGTGCAGTTTGGCCAGTTGCTCGATGCACAGGTCAAAAACAAGTTGGTCTTTTACATAGCGCAAGAGGTCTGCGATTTCAGCCACGTATTTCCGTTCTTCCATCAAAGAACCGGCTATGCAGAAGCGTTTTTGTGCCAGCCATACAATGAAATGCTTTTCCTTTAGGGAAGAGTAATCTTCTTTGCAATGGATGTAGCTATCGGCATCATTCTTTCCGTTTTGCTCCGCGAATGGTAGTTCCCTGACTGTCACATGGAATCCCTTCTTTATTGCAGATGCTCCGTTTGTTATGACCGCTTCAAATCCAGCCCCATAAGGTTTGCCTTCGGCAGTGTCCGAGTCCGGTATGAAGCAAAGCGATGATGTGAACTTTTTCAGTTGGTCGAACTGGCTGTCCGTCCATGCAGTACCAAGAGCCGCTATGGTATTGTCAAAACCAATGGACTGCATCCTTAGTACATCCGGTGCGCCTTCCACTATGATGAAGTAATCAACATCCCGTTGTCGGCTTGCCCGGTCAATCCCGAACAGGGTTTCTCCTTTGGAGTAAATGATACTGGTGGAAGAGTTGATATATTTCGGGGCTTTCTCATTGTTGCCAATATAGCGGGCTGTATAAGCGATGATACGTCCCCATCTGTTACGGACGGGTATCATGATGCGCTGCCGAAACATGGCGTATATGCCATCGTCCTCACCACGTTTGAACATTCCAAGTTCAAAAAGAGATTCCTCGCTAATTCCTTCTCTCCGGCATTGTTCAATAAATGAACTTCCATCTTTAGGGGCATAACCAATCCCTGCAATGGAACAGAACTCTTCCGACCATCTGCCGTAAGCGTATTCACGGGCTATCCGGCTTTCGTCCGTTGTTGCTACTCTAAGGTATTCCACAAAGAAGCGTTGAAGATGGTCAAGGATAATCAGGAGTGATTCCTTGTGTTTGACTTCCAATAGTTCTTCTTCGCTACGTTCTTCATCTGAATATTCTATCGGTATGCCGTTGTTCTTGGCGATAAAGGTTACAGCCTCCATAAAAGTCAAGTTCTCCTTCTCCATAATGAAGGTGATGCCATCCCCACCACGGTTGCAACTGAAACAGTGGAACAAGTTTTTGCCGGGAGTGACCGCAAACGAGCCAGTCCGTTCCGAATGGAAAGGACAAAGCCCCATCAACGTCAATCCTTTTCGTGAAAGTCTGATGTAGGGTTTGAGGATGTCTTCTATGGCGAGGTTCCTGACTTTATCGATGGTGGATTCGCTTATCATAATGTTTTGAGAAGGTTCCAACATTCAATGATTGACTGTCCGGAATATTTAGGACGGCTAAGATTCTGGGGATTGAGCGGCTTGATATAGCCGCTATCCCTATACTTACGGAGTGTCTTGTGGCTTACGCCTAATTCCGCACACGTGCGTTTGACCGAATAGACACCATCGGGGTCACATGTTGGCTTTAATTCCTTCATTTATCATTACTTTATATTACTAACTGAGAGTAGGGGTAGGCCTACTTTATTGTACTTTCGGTATCAAACACTGAAAGTTTTGATAGTATTGAATAGGTAGCCATAATAAAGTTTACTTATTCAATTCTTTTTTTTGCCACTATCATCCTCTTTATGTAATGGCGATTCAAGGTAATCCTGCACGGTACGCTGTAAAAGGCGAAGGTCTGAAGTCTTGTATTCCACCTTTCCGGGCCTTTTGTAAAATTCTACCTTTCCTTGTCGTCTCCATCTTTCGACATTACGCCTTCCAAACAGCTTATACGCTTTTCTTTGGCAAACAAATTCAGGGTCGTTGCTATCGGCTTTTATCATTCCGACTATTCTGGCTGCAAGGTCGTTTAGAAAAGCATCGTATGGGATTAGTCGGTCTAAGACTTGGAGTGTTTTCATATCCATTATAATTAAATTGTTAGTCGATGCGTTTTACGGTGATAGTCATATTCTCCCTATTGGTTTGGGTCTTGTACTGCCGATTGTAGATGGCACCCAGTTCGGAGGCTTGTGTACGGACACTTTTCAGCTTGGAAATGGGAAAGGTGATTGACTCGCCGATTTTGAGGGCGGTGAGAGCGGGACGGATTTTTACCACATTTTCTACCATAATGTTTGGATGTTTAATGTTTAATGTTTAACTTTGCATATACTAATCAAGTGTATAACGCTTGCAAAGTAACATAATAATGTTTAGGTAGCCAAATAAATATTTGATATTTTTGGGTTTAATCTCTATTTAATGATTTATACCTATGGAAATAAACATCAAACGTGTGCATGTAGGTGCCGAAATTGAGAGACGTCGTGTCGAACTTGGCATTTCCAAATCCGAGTTGGGGCGTAGGATTGGTGTAACCCAACAGCACGTAAACCGCATATTGGATAGGGAAACTATGGAGACCAGCCGACTCGTTAGAGTGAGTGAAGCTTTGGACTATAATTTCTTTTCGTTGTTCTGTCCCGTTCCGCAGCAGATTTCTGCTCATTTGGCGGCAGTTTCCTTGCAAGGGAATGCCCATAATATAATAGGCGAAGCAGAACTGGCATCACAACTATCCAAAGAACGGGTGGAAATCGAATCTCAAAAGGAAACCATTAAACTTTTGAGAGAGCAGATAACGCATCTTGAATCCCACTTGAATGACAAGGAGAGGATCATAAAAATTTTAGAAGAAAGGAGATAATATGTAGTACAATATACAGCGGTTATATATGGTAAGGGCTTAGATTGTTGAATGTTTCCCATCCTGATAATTGCTTGGTATATGATTTTATAGTAATGTAGCTATCGTGCTTCGATAAAGGAATAACATTCCTACATATCACTATTTGTTTTCTATTTGTTTCCCTTGATGGGATAAATAGTTGAATGACAATAGGGTATTAATGAGGCCCAAGCTGCTGTAGAGGACTAAAACTGATAAAAACCTCAGCCTGTTAGATATTCGTTAAATATCCGTTTTCTATTTGTTTTTCCCGAGAATACAAATAATTGAATACCAATAGGATATTAAGGAGGCGCAGGCTGTGATTGAAGAAAGCTTGTAAGCCTTAACGGCTTGTTGATATAGTACTCAGGCTGTAGCTTTCCCGCGAGGAGCGGGGAGTTACAGCCTGAACTTGTACTTGAATTATAAAACGTATAAAAACGGAGGGAACGTTATACTTTTTTCATGTGTATTGAATAACAATAATGAAAGAAACTTCTATAAATAAAAACAGAATTCAGAGATAAGAAGAGACTTACAACTGAATCCTGTTTCCATTTACACAAAATTTTGGACAGTGTTAAGGACTGTATCATTCATGCTTTCATAGATTGAGTGTCTTATATAAATCAAATAGCTTTTTGCTAAGTCGTGTTGTGTATCTTATATTGATGGGTAATAAACTGCCTTCAAAAATTTTTGATTGATGTTTAGAGTCTTCACATTTTACCATTCCTATATATTTACATAATTTTTCACCAATAGGAGATACTGCATCTGCTATAACTTTGGAGAAATATATTTCTCTTTTAAACAGTTCTATAATGAGTAGTATTAATGCATCGTATAAGAGTTTAAAAGCACCAGAATTATGATATTTAGGATGCAGGGCTACAGAACTTATATATAGATTATATGTATCAGGTAAATCGTAAGTCTCTATATTTTCATCATTTATGGTTACATCTATGATTTCTCCCTTTTTAATAATTTCGTAAAGGGTATTGTTAATGGGCATAGCATTGATATACCCTATAATTTTCTTGGTTTTTATATCCTCTAACATTACATAAATGTACTTGTTTTTTTCCACCATTTTACGCAATTATCATAATTCCCTATATAAGAATCATTGTATACCAATTTATCTATTTCTACTGCTTCAAATATCATTTGGGGGGTTATCTCTTTTCCGCAATGAACTTTATATGTCGATTCATCTAATATTAGTTTAGTCTCATCGTTCGGTTCAGCTTCTTTCCCAATATTGATTATAATACTTTTTAAAAGAATATCATATTGTTCTTTTTCTCCTTTGAAATCTATCCAGTTTATATTACTGAGGTAAAACTTTTTTATTCCAGTTAAAGGCTCTTCCGATAATTTCAATGGGATGACGGGTTTCTTTTCTAAATCGCAGCAGACGGTTATTTCTCTATCTACTTGGACTGATTTGTTATAATTCTCGGTAAAAAGTATTACCATTACTTTTATTTCTTCTAATGCATCTATTATATAGGGTGCCCATGTTGCGCCTAAAGGAATGTCTCTTGAGGATATAAAACAGCTAAATCCATGTCCTTCTAGAAAGTTTACTAAAGATTCTGCCAATGGTCTATCTTTAGTTGAATAGCTTATAAAAACATCTTTTTTCATAATGAAGTGATTTAAACTTTTCTTTTCCTTGCACATTTTCTCAATAGCATAACGGAAA